>OBJA01000028.1_pt1 | contig 154235 bp, 126 predicted proteins | sample 1519751 | NCBI WGS metagenome assembly OBJA01 (sample SAMEA3881238, study PRJEB22517) | soil metagenome | biome: lake sediment; feature: soda lake sediment; material: sediment, water from around vicinity | place: India | collected 2013-12-23 | depth 3 m
TCCTTTAAGCGTCCTTTAAGCGTCTTTTAAGCGTCTTTTTAACGCTTAAACAACGTTTGAATAACGCTTAAAAAACGCTTAAATTACATATCAATCATAACCCTTTTATGCACTATAATTAATCATATCCTTATCGAAAAAATCTAAAAACTGAAAGTATAATAGATCATCAATCAGCAATCATTCCTGACCTAGTATCTCTGATCTATCACCATGCTTCGTCTTAAATAAATGACTTAGATTTTTAGTCCAACCAAATGGTAATCTACGCGAAGCAAAGCAGCTCCAGGCAAATAAATTGTCATTGTATATCTCGACAGGAAACTGAAAAATATAGCGGAATTGCCTTTTTGAAGAAGCCAATCATAAAAGTATGCACGTAGAGATTTTTGCAGGAAATAAAAAAAGGCCTCTGTTAAATACACTGTCATATAGATTATGACTCAGTAACCACTCAAAGATTTATATCTATATTTATGCAAGTCACATCAAATACTAAGTTAAATCCGTTTCTTTATTTGCGAGGGTATAATTTAGCGTAGTATAAAGTGACTAATATGTATGAATGGATACCACTATAAAAAGTAATGGTTTAAGCTCCTTGAAAGTAGAATAAGCAAACCCTTTCGAATCCGGAAATATAACCATTAAACCATTGAACAGAGTTACATCCAAAGCCAATAAAACCCCGGATTGATTTAACTGATACGACTTTTAGGATATTTAATTGACAGCAGTAATAGTCCAAAGAAGGTAATTATTCCGTTTAAGATTAATAATTCGAATCCAAATTTATATCCGTTAAACCATTGAACTGAATTATCACTCAATATAAAACATATAATAGGGGATAGGACAGCAATAATTGGGACAACTGAATCCTGTACCTTATACTTTGTAAATAAACCAAAAGCAAACATTCCAAGCAGTGGTCCATAAGTATATCCTGCAATTGTAAATAGCTTACTTATAACTGATTCGTTATTTATTGCACGAAAGGTTAGAACTAGTAGTAGCAAGAAGAATGCTAACATGAAATGCACAGTCATCCTTGTTTTGACCTTCTTTTTTTCTGAGAGTTTGGTATTTTCATTAATGCCAAGAATATCAACGCTAAACGAAGTTGTTAGCGCTGTAAGTGAACCATCGGCACTCGAATAAGCAGCTGCCATTAAGCCTAGAAGAAACACAAGGGCTGTGATACTGCCACTATGATTTATAGCAATAGCTGGGAATAAATCGTCTGTTCTGGCAGGAATATTAATCCCGAACTGATTTGCATACAAATAAAGTAGCGCTCCCATGAATAGAAACATCAAATTAACAGGCAATAACAAATAACTTAGTGTATAAATATTCTTTTTTGCATCCTTTAAGTTCTTGCACGACAGGTTCTTTTGCATCATATCCTGATCCAATCCTGTCATTACTATCGCTATAAAAGCACCGCTAAAGAATTGCTTTATAAAGAATCTTTTATCATTAACATCAGTATAAAACATCTTTGATAAATCGCTATCGGTAACAAGCGAAACAAGTGAATGCAGATTTAATCCCATATGGTCGGAAATAACATAAATTGAAATTCCAAGGGCGGCTAACATAAATGTTGTTTGAAGAGTATCGGTCCAAACAATAGTTTTCATACCACCTCTAAAAGTATATAGTAGGATCAGTCCGATAAATAAACCAACATTGGCAATAAAAGGTATTCCAAAAGCATCAAAAACAAATACTTGCAAAACATTAACTACCAGATAAACTCTAAAAGAAGCACCAATACTTCTTGAAAGTAAAAAGAAAGATGCACCTGTTTTATAGGATGAATTGCCAAATCGGTCTTTCAAATAAGAGTAAATAGAAGTAAGGTTTTTTTTGTAGTAAACAGGCAATAACACTTCGGCAATTACCGCATACCCAAGTAGATATCCAAACACAAGCACCATATATGAGAAGCCGGAAGTGCCTACTTCGCCCGGAATTGAAATGAAAGTTACTCCCGACAATGAAGCGCCTACCATTCCGTAAGCAACTACATACCATGGCGATGACTTATTTGCGCGGAAATATGTGTCGTTAGATGATTTTTTGCCTGTTATATAGGCAATAGTAAATAGGAGAGCTGTATAAGATATAAAAACTATAAAAATCAGGTTGGGATTCACAAGTGAGGATGGTATTACTTAGACAATGATTTAGCGAAAGTAATCAAATCAGGATAATGAAAATCAATCAGGTTCACATTTTTAAGTTTGGGCAAAGTGTTGCCAATAAAAACAGTTTTCATTTTTAATCTTTTCCCAAAGATCATATCGCTTAATGAATCCCCAACCATTAGAGATTTTTTAAAAGAAACACCTTCAAACTCTCTTTTAGCCAATATGCCCATTCCAACTGAAGGCTTACGGGTAAAATGATTTGCGCTTTTGAGGTAAGGTGACACATAAATCTTGTCGATCCTACCACCTGCAGTTTCAACACTCTTTATAAGCTGCTTATGTATATTTTCAACCTCACCAATTGTCATTAATCCTTTACCAACACCTTGTTGATTTGTGACTACAAAAACTCTTCCAAAGTGTTTCGACATCAGGGCAATGGCTTCAAGCGAACCAGGTATCAAAGTGAATTCATCAAACGATTTCACATAATCGTCATGCAGCCTTTCATTTATCACTCCATCCCGGTCAAGGAAAAGAGTCCATGATTTGTCAATCATTAAATTCATTGAATTCAATTTGAGCACGTTTATAATCGGAAGGGATACCAATATCCAAAAAATAATCATTGAACACATGGCCTTTGATGTCCCCTTGGGCAACTATTTTCTGAAACCAATCTTTTTCAATTGAGAAGACAGCAGGATGCTTTATTCTCTTAAAATACTTAGTATTAATAATATAAATACCGCCATTTATAAGTCCTTTCCCGGCATTTTTACTTTTCTCGGTGAAAGAAGTGATGACGTTGTTTTCGTTGCATTCAATTAAACCATACCTGCCTGCATCATCAGCTTCATATAGAGCAATGGATACTTTTCCTAACTCCTCAACATGACGTTCAAAGAAATGCTGCATATTGATACGGAAAAAAGTATCGCCATTCATCACGATAAAGTATGGTGTGGTTACTTTTTTGAGAGCTAAATTAATGGCACCACCGGTGCCTAATGGTTCACTTTCAACTGAATACTCAATCTCCAGAGATCTGTATTTATCTTTAAAATAATTTTCGATATGGTTACTCAGATACCCTGTTGAAAGAATTACTCTTTTAAATCCTGCGTTGCTGATATAGTTGAGTAGATATTCGAGAAATGGTTTCCCATTAATAGGAGCCATTGACTTAGGCAAGTTGCTTACCTCATCTTTCAATCGTGTTCCAAGGCCACCAGCCAGGATTATTATATCAGGGTACGACATGAACATGATTACCTTGGAAAGATTGCTTTCTCAGTGAATTCGCAGATGATATGACCTATAGTAATATGAGATTCCTGAATGCGTGGAGTATCGGAAGATGGCACATTTATCAGAACATCACATTGTCCATTCATCTTACCTCCGGTTTGGCCTGTCATGCCTATTACAATCATGCCAATGCGTCGTGCTTCGACAATTGCTTTGATTATATTGGCTGAGTTTCCTGATGTTGATAAAGCCACTAATACATCGCCTTTTGTGCCTTTAGCTTTTACCAGCCTTGCATAAATTTCATCGAAAGAATAATCATTTCCTACTGCAGTGAGATAACTGGTATTTACATGCAAAGCTTCCGAATCAAGCGGTGGTCTGTCGTAATAAAACCTACCGGAGAACTCTGCCGCTAGATGCTGTGCATCAGCTGCACTACCACCATTACCGCAGAAGTATACTTTTCCACCACCAATAAAAGATTCAGTAATTAATTCCGTTGCTTTGGAAATAGAATCAATCAATGAAGGATCATTAATAATTGCCTGCTTTACTTCGATTGATGAATTTAAAACATCTTGAATTTTCTGATGCATTATAACTATTGTTTTTTTGCAAAATTAATAATTAAAGGTAAAGTTAAACTTTAATCTTCATCCTAGCCTGAAGTTGGCTTATCTTAATAGTGAAGATATTGAGGGTAGTCGTACAATACTTCACTTAAAAAGGTTATTAATTTAGAGTTTTAACCGGCTACATGAGTGTTTAGGATTAAGCTTTAACCGCACAAAAGCAATACAATTAGCGAAATAAGGTCGATTTGAAAAAACCAACTTAAAAAATCCTAACTCTACAGTAGCTGCAATTATAGATCTACAATACCAATACCTATAATTATCTATTTTGCAATGTAACTATCAAGTAGCGGAAGAATTAGATATACAGTAGCAACTCCTATCCCGTTGTAGCCGAAGTTTTTATTATACATAAGCGGAAATATTTGATCTACAATACCAACACCTATAATTATCCATTTTGCAATGTAACTATCAAGTAGCGGAAGAATTAAATATACAGTAGCAACTCCTATCCCGTTGTAGCCGAAGTTTTAACTCTGCTTAAGCGATAAGATTTGATCTGCTATGACACCTGCTATCCCATTCCAAATGAAATTTTAAGTGCACAAAAGCAGTTTGATTAATTATAGATGTAAGTTGCACGATAACAACCTAATCAAGCATAAAAGGTAGGTAAGTGGTTTGGCAAGTTGAAAACCTAAGATTCAAGATGACAACTATGATGAGTTCAAATCAAGCCTTAGAAGCTTGATAAGTTGAATGCTTTTAATTCTCGAAAACGGCTATGATAAATTTAAACCATATGAGAACGGTTTGACTAGTAAGCTTAAAGTTTTAAAACCGCGCTAACAACTAGACTATTGTTGCAGAGCATCTTGAAGATTCAATAAGATAGATAATCAAAACAAGCTTATTACCTTAAATCAAAAGCTCCATGTTGTCAAGCCCTTTGTTGTAAATTCATAACTTTTTGATTCACCTCCGAAAGACTTTAATGACTCAACAACCCTAGCCCTATTGTCGCCAGGACAATAAAATACCATGAACCCACCGCCGCCTGCACCGCTAATTTTACCACCTGTAGCGCCATTAGCTCTTGCTGTGCTGTAAATTTCATCCAGAATTGGGTTGGATATTTCGTCAGCCATTTGCTTTTTGAAAGTCCACCCAAAATCCAGGATCTCTCCGATTTTATTCAGGTTACCTCTAAGCAAAGCCTCTTTCATCATTATAGACTGTTTCTTAAGTTGATGCATAGCATCAATTGACTTCTGGTTGTTATTTATAACATTTGCAGATTGAGCTTCAATAATTTTAGAAGAAAGCCTACTAGTTTGGGTGTAAAACAGGACGAGATTATGGGCTAATTCATTCAAATATAGTTCCTTAATTCTGAGAGGGTTGACAATTACAGAATCATTAGCTGAAAACTCCATGAAATTTACACCTCCGAAAGTTGCAGCATATTGATCTTGTTTTCCTCCAGCCATACCAAGATCAACTCTCTCAATATCATAAGCCAATTTAGCAAGGTCATATTCACCGAGGGGGATTTTAAGCCATTCGGCGAAAGCACCAAGAATAGCAACAACTAGCGTTGATGAAGTACCTAAACCAGAGCCTGCCGGAGCATCAACCATAGTTGAAAGCTTAAATGATAGAGGCTTTTTGGAATAATCTCTCACTATTCTATTATATACACCTCTATGCAAATTTAGTATTCCATTAACAGGTAAATGTTCAGAAGCGTCAAACTCATAATATTCATTTTTATCAATCGAGTGCAATACAATTTTCCCATCATTCCTAGGAACAATAGTAGCGTATGCATACAAGCTAATAGTGGCATTTAGAATAGCCCCTCCATAAAGATCAGAATAGGGAGAAACATCCGACCCTCCGCCTGCTAAACCGATTCTTAATGGTGCCTTGCTTCTTATAATCATTAAAAATTACAAAACTTTATCTTCCTGAAACTAATGCCTTTTGTGTTATAATACCTCTATTTGTGATCACTTGAATAGTATATATGCCACTTTCAAATCCAGTAAGATCACATGCATAGCTATTTGATTCTTTTGATATTCTCCTACTATTATCATTTAAAACTATTGTGCCATTAAAGTTGATAATGTTTATACCCTTAAATTCAACAGTTTCATCACTTCTAATAACTCTAAAGTCACCGTAAGAAGGATTGGGAAAAATTCTAATGATTTCGGGGAATGCTAACACTTCTGGTTCAATTATCATATTGATTGAATCACAATGAGAATCATCATAGCAATCAGTGCTTATGGTCAGACATACTTTATAATTTCCAATTTCATTATAATAATGCAATGGCTCGATCAAATATGAAAAGAAGCCGTCACCAAAATCCCAAAGATATTGATGTTCTGAGGCTATCACTTCTGGACTGAATTGAACATAATTGCCTGTTATTTCATAATTGAAATTTGTATTTACTTCAGGACATGATACATTGACAATTGCACAATATGTTGTTGTATCACAATCATTGGCTACTTTTAAGCAAACATTGTAAGAGCCTGTATCAGGGAAAGAATAAACAGGATTGATCAAATCTGAATAAAATCCATTGCCAAAATCCCACCAATAATAAGAATTTGTTGGTTCATTTGCAGAGAACTGCAACTCATTTTTATTGCCAGTAAAAGAGAAGGTATATGAAGCATCAGGCTTATCACAAATCACATATTCGATAGAGAGAAGTGGTCGTTTTGCAGGATCTGTATGATCACTTGAAGAAAACACTATAGCTGCATATTGTATTTCTTCTTTTAATTGAAACATGAAGCCATAATTCTGGTCAGGATTATTATAAAAATACCTTATATGGTTAGTAACGTCAATATCCGGGTAATCCTGAAATTGATACATTGTCATTGGGATTTCCACTGCATCACTATATGTAACACTTGGTTGGGTATTCCAAGTAACAGTGTACTGGTCCCATGGTTGGGTTATACGCAATAAATAGCTGGCATTATATCCCGAATGTACTTGATGGTGACCAGTAATAGTATTACAAAATAGTGACAATTTTGCACTAACAATAGCTGCACCATCAGGAATAGCAGATAAGTCAAATTTTATAAGACTTCTTTCTAAAAAAGAAGAGCCTTGAACAGTCCATGCATTTGCTATTAAATCATCTTCATACCAAATCGGCCAATCCATGTCGGTTCTAATTTCACAATCAATACCATCTCCTGGTCCTGGTCTCAACTCTAAAAAATGGCTCTGTTGGGAGTATAGATTGTGGCAGCTAAAGAATAAAGCGAGCAAGAATAAAAAATGTAATTTTTTTTTCATAAGGTGGAATTTTACTTGTTTAAAGAATAATGTTATCAATTGTTTCTATTAATCCATTCCATGAAAACCGTTCCCGTTCAGTTCTCACATTCATTGAAAACTCCTCCTCTTTACTCTCACTATAAAATTTAAAAATTGCATTTTCAATAGCCTTAGCTGTAGGCTCAACAACATATCCAACTTTCCCATCAGGCACCATTTCTGATAAACCACCAACATTTGTAGTTATCATTGGTTTGCCAAAGTAATAGGCTATCTGCGTTACACCGCTTTGTGTTGCATTTTTGTAAGGTTGCACTACAACACTACTTGCGCAGAAATACAAATTTACTTCGGTATTAGGAATAAAGCAAGTTTTTAATACTAATATTTCATTAAGATCAAGTTTATTAATTAATTCCTTGTATTTAAGCTCATTATCATAAAATTCTCCGGCAATAATTAGTTTTACCGGTAGTTTTTTTATCCTTTCACTGTCAAGTGCATTTAGAAGTATATCCAATCCTTTATAATCACGAATAAACCCAAAGAACAGCATGTATGAGAAATTTTCATCGAGCTGCAATTTTTTGATTGCTATTTCTTTGGATAGTATTTCTCCGAAATTATCGTATAATGGATGTGGATAATATTTTCTAGGTTTTTTTATATCAAATTTATTGAGATCATTAAGAACTGATTTCGACATTGCAACAAAACCATGAACTGAAGCAATAAAATAACTAGAAAGGAACCTATCGCCAATTCTACGCTCATGTGGAATGATGTTATCGGTAATTGATATAATTCTGGTTTTCGTTCTTTTTCTAATCATTCGTGCAATACTTCCCAAACATGGTGACATAAAAGGTAGCCAGTACCTTATAATTACAAGGTCGGGTTTTAGTTTAGCTACCTTGTTGGCTGTATTATACCAGGTAATTGGATTAATTGAGTTAATTGTTATTCTTATATCAAGTCCCTCAGGAGGTGCTTCTTTTGAGAGTTGTGTAGTGCCAGGAAATAGGAACGAAGGATATTGTAAACTAAATGTAAAGATAGTTACATCATCACCATTATCCTGATATGCTTTAGCAAGACGCTCATTAAATGTGGTAATTCCACCACCCCTTAAAGGATATGCAGAACCTATAATTACAACTTTTCTGCTCATCAGGCTTCTTCTTCAATAAGATAGTGATTTCTGTCACTTGAACTCCTACTGATCATTTCTCCGAGAAAACCTGCTAAAAATAGCTGAGTTCCCAGTATCATTGCCAGTATTCCAACATAAAACAATGGGCGGTCGGTCATTTTATACTCTGCAAGGAAAAATTTAGCATAAGCAAGATACCCGGCAATTATAAACCCTAGAACAAATAACAAACTTCCTATAGTTCCAAATAAGTGCATCGGCTTTCTGCCAAAACGAGCAACAAACATTATTGAAATGAGATCGAGGAAACCATTAATAAAGCGTTCCCAACCAAACTTAGTTACTCCAAATTGCCTTTTTCTATGAACTACAACTTTCTCACCTATTTTTTTAAACCCTGCCCATTTCGCTATTACAGGAATATATCGGTGCATTTCCCCATAAACTTCAATTGCTTTTACTACATCATGCCGATATGCTTTTAGTCCGCAGTTCATATCATGCAACTTAACGCCCGACATGCGCCGTGTAACTGAATTGTATAATTTTGATGGTATATTTTTGGTTAGTTTTGAATCATAGCGCTTTTTTTTCCACCCCGAAACCAAATCAAAACCTTCATTTTTAATCATATAATAAAGACCTGGTATCTCGTCAGGGCTATCTTGCAAATCGGCATCCATAGTTATTACTACATCGCCTTCGGCTTTTTCAAATCCCTTATTCAATGCAGCAGATTTACCATAATTACGTCTGAATTTAATCCCTTTTACCCTGGAATCTTGAGCAGTTAAACTACGGACAACCGACCATGAGTTATCACTACTCCCATCATCAATAAGAATTATTTCATAGCTGAATTTATTCTCCTCCATGATACGTGCTATCCATGCACATAATGGGGGTAGCGACTCCTCTTCATTAAAAAGGGGTACTACAACAGAAATTTGAGTTTTTTTTGTCTCCGCGCTCATTTATTGGAATGAGATTATTTTTGAGCTATATAATATAACCTATGGCTTATAAATTTATTGTTGTGGGAATGTACTCGAAAAACTATCGTCAGTTTTTTTTAAAAACAATGGCACAATTAATGAAATGATCAAACCAAAGATGAGTTGTCCGATTAATGAAAATATTGCCATTAATCCAGGTTTCATAAACTTTGCACTCATTTCGATTTGCTGATCAATCATATCGTCTGACAATCCTCTCTCTGCAAGTTTTTCCTGAGTAAGATCTAATAGTTGCTGAACTCCTTCCGGATTAATGACTGTGTGATATATATAGATGTAAGCAGCTAAAGCAACTGCCACAACAGCGCTAATTATTGCACCAGTTTGAAAACCATGACTATAAGAGATAAAACCTCTATTTAATCTGTCACGATAATTAAGGATTGCTAATACGATTCCAGCAATTAAAATCACATAGCTAAAATAGCCTGGCCATGTCTTTAAATGCATGTCCAAAGCAAAGAACATCAGTGACATAAGAATCATCGCTAATGATGTGTACAAGCCATAAATGAAAGCGTTTTTGCTTAATGATGGTTTGGCCGATCTTTCATTGTGTGTAAATTCTGTAGTGTTTTCCATGTTATTGTATTTTATTTCAGCAAATGTATAGAATTATAGGCTATTTGTAAAAAAATTAAATAAACATTTGCATCAGCATTACTATTTTGTATCTTTGCAGCGGGTAAGTCTTGTACGACCAGCTCCTATCGAACTCCCCCAGGTCAGGAATGAAGCAAGGGTAGATGGTTGTAGCGGTGCGATATAAGTAGCTTACCCTTTTTTTTATTTGAACAAATCGGAGTATATTGCGTAGATATTACAGCTATCCATTAGTACTATTACACAATAAGTTAGAATAATGTTATTAAAAATCTACCCCGAAAATCCTAATCAACGTCATATTAAAACTGTTGTCGAGTGTCTAATGGACGGTGGTATAATCATTTACCCTACAGATACAGTTTATGGTTTAGGTTGTGACATTTTTAAATCAAGGGCTATTGAAAGAATTGCTCAAATAAAAGGTATTAAAACTGAAAAAGCAAACTTCTCTTTTATTTGTAGCGACTTGTCACAACTTTCCGATTTTTCTAAGCCTATTCCAAATAATGTCTTCAAATTAATGAAAAGTAATCTACCAGGACCTTTTACATTTATTTTGAATGCAAGTAATAGCGTGCCAAAGCTGATGCAGAGCAAAAAGAAAACAGTCGGAATACGTATTCCTGATAATAATATTCCAATTACAATTGTTAAAGAACTTGGAAATCCGATCATGTCGACTTCAATATATGATGATGATAAAATTTTGGAATATACTACTGATCCAGAGTTGATTTATGAGAAATATAATAAGATTGTTGATATTGTGATTGATGGAGGGTATGGTGATAATGAACCTTCAACTGTGGTAGATTGTACCGAAAATGAACCTATTGTTATTCGCGAAGGCAAAGGAATTCTGCTATGACAAAATTAAGAACACTCTATGAACTTCCTAACAGTAAACTCAAGAAAGAGTTAATCGAATTAATTGCCGATGGAGATGCTATTGTTGAACGAATTATCTCGACAGGTCAAACATCACCTGAAGATTTTTATTATGATCAGGAAAAGGATGAGCTTGTTTTCCTGATTGATGGTGAAGCCACTTTACATTTTGAAGAAACAGGTGATTTAACCATGCATAAAGGTGATTATATTTTAATTAAAGCTCATGAACGACATAAAGTAACTTACACGAGTAGCGAACCCCCATGCATTTGGCTTGCAATTCATGGCAATTTCAATCTCATGATGTAAATGTTATATTTTTTGGTAAACGAAAACTATTGATTACATGGTAGTTATAAATCAATAAAAAAAATCTTGAAAAATAATTTGGAACTAATGTAAAAAACTGTACTTTTGCAGTCCCTTAAACGATTCCGTAGCTCAGCAGGTAGAGCACATCCCTTTTAAGGATGGGGTCCTGGGTTCGAATCCCAGCGGGATCACAAAAAACAGATATACCGTTTATAATACTATATTATAAACGGTATTTTTATTTTTGGCTGCATGCAATTAAGAATAGTTTGCTACAAGGAAATTAATACAAATCCAAGATCTGTTTACTTGTGAAACGAATTAGCTTGAGTAGCAATTTATTCCTTCTATTTGAAAGTATCTCAATTAAACTATCTGTGATAATTGGAATATAACTAATCTCTTTTCTTCTTAACTTTGGAGTCCTAATATTAGAATATGAGAGCAGTAACCCTATTCGCAGCTTTTATTATAGTCTGTTCGATGACTTTTTCATCAACAGTTCATGGACAAGTTCAAAGCTATCCAATAACATCTACAAATGCTGATTATAATTCAGATGGTTTTATTTATGCACTTCCCATGAATGTTTTCAAGATAGATGTGCATGTTGTCAAGTCAGATAGATATAAAGGAAAATACAGCGATTATGCCGCCAAATTACTTGGACTATCGGATGTTATTACTAAAGATGCAACTACTTATAGTATAAAGAAGGTTGAAATTCAGACTCTTACTGAAGTTGATACAAATAATATATATTTTGCTCAATTTCCTGATAAAATGAAGGATGATAAGAGTTTCATGATAAACTTAAACGAGAAAGGTTTTATTTCAAGCTTCTATGCTACCGAAAAGAATGACAAGAATTCTTACAAAACAAACATTGCATCAACACCTTTTCGTGACTTGCTTAAGCCTGCCCAGATAGAGAAGGTCGATACAATTATTCGCAGGGTGAGCATAGATACCACAGTAATTGAAGAGAAGGTTTTAAGACGTAGTATTTCAGAAAAGTCATTAGAACAACAAGCTAAAGAAATAGCTGATCTTATTTATAAGATTGAAGACAACAAATTCAGCATTATAACTGGTTACTCTGAGGTTAATTATTCAAAGGAAAGCATGCAATTCATGCTTGATAACCTGAATAAAACTGAGAAAGAGTACTTGGCTTATTTTAAGGGATCGATAGTAAACTCTGATGAAGTCTTTACTTTCTATTTCACTCCTGGCTCTAAACCTGAAAACACTTTAAATTCCTTATTCAGGTTTTCGGCATCAGAAGGAGTAATTGATAAACAAGCTCAAGGTGGTGAAGTAGTAAGCATTGTGATCAATCCAGTAAATAATTTAAATAAAGTTAGAAATTTTGAAACTTCCCGATTACAGGCTAAAAGAAAAGTAAGAGGATTATATTATAGGATACCAGAGTTGGCTGTGGTCAACGTGAAAATAGGAAATAGGACTTTAGCTGTCGACAAACTACATATAAGTCAAATGGGAACAATTTCATTTCTTCCTTCAAATTCTCTCTCAAATGCAGAATTCAACTCAAACGGGTCTTTAAAATCTATAATAATAGAGTAATTAAAAATAATGCGTGACTTTTTTATTAATAGACTTAAAGGAATTATCTTTTATCCTGAATACGAATGGAAGATAATCAATGCCGAAAGCAGATCATTAAGGGAGGACTTTTCATCTTTTGCTCTTAACTTAATTTTGATAGGAGCTATTTCTCAATTAATAGGATCATTTTTCTTCGTTCGAAACGTATTAGATATTGATGCTTACAAATTTTCATTTCCACTCTTAACGTCACTATTTTACATTATTAAGCAGGCTATTACTATTATTATTCTCACTTTCTTTGTCAATGGCGTAGCGGCTAAATTCAAGTCAAGCAAAGATTTTGTTAAAAGTGGAAAACTGGTTATTTATTCACTTGCTCCATTTTTGGTTGCATACGCTATTTCAAATATAAACCGGCATCTTATTCTGGTAATGATCTTTGGTCTATATTCTTTGTTGCTGTTTTCTAAAGGCTTGCCAATATTAATTAAAACCCCAAAGCATAAGTTACCTGCTTTTCTATTCATTTTTTTTATAGGAACCTTAGGGATTAACTATATCCTTGAAACCGGATTCACTTTGTTGATTTCGGTTATATTTCCTGATATTTTGATGAAATAAACTATTTGATCAAGACAAAGTATAGGTAAAAAACCAAATTGATATCTGTATAGCTTTCAGAAGAAGATCATAATACATGTTCAATGGCTAATACCATTTTCAATAAGTGTTAACATTTACCTAATAGAGTTTTCAAAAAAGCTTGTCGGATTATTACCAGATCATTTAAAAGCTTACCTAAAAGATCAAGAGGTAACATGTTTGAAGCATCTGACTTTGCATTCTTAGGATCAGGGTGAGTTTCAAGGAAAATGCCATCAGCGCCTGCTGCTATACCAGACCGTGCAATTGTTGAAATCATTGATGGAAGCCCACCACTTACCCCTGATGATTGATTGGGTTGTTGCAGCGAATGAGTTACGTCGAGCACCACAGGAACTCTCAACTCCTGCATTATAGGGATAGATCTCATATCAACTATAAGATCCTGGTAGCCAAACATTGTTCCTCTATCGGTTAATATAACATTGTGATTTCCTGTTTCATATACTTTCTCAACAGCAAATCTCATTGATTCTGCAGACAGAAACTGACCTTTTTTTATATTAACCCATTTCCCGGTTCTACCTGCAGCTTCGAGTAAATCAGTCTGACGGCAAAGGAATGCCGGTATTTGCAGAACATCCACATAAGGGGCTGCCATTTTTGCTTCATCAACTGAATGGATGTCAGTCACTACTGGAATATTTAGCTTTTCTCTAACATCAGCCAGACATTTTAGAGCTATCTCATTGCCTATTCCTGAAAATGATGATATCTTTGATCTGTTAGCTTTACGGTAGGAAGCTTTGAATATGAATGGAATATTCAGATCTCTTGTTATTTTATAAATAAATTCAGCTATTTCTAACGGCATTGTACTATTTTCAACTACACAGGGACCAGCCATTAAGAAGAAGTTATCCGATTTATTCAGTCCGGTAATATTTGGTGTATTGAATGTATTGCTTAATTCGTTCATAAATTATTATTTAATTTCAAGCCTGTTATTTATTTGCAACTGTTCAAGTTAAAACTATAAGTCAACAATTGTCTTGGGTTTGTCTGCTTTGTTTAATAACCTCTATAGTATAATTCCAATATGCATCCAGCTAAGTTTAATTATATCCTCAGTCTGGTCTATAGCCTACTTCTGTCGAGTCTACTAGTTACTTAGTTATTGGTTAAAAAGTTAATTCTGCATTTTTATTGGTATTACTTTATTATAGCTAATCAATTACTACTGTTCTGTTTATTAGTTACCTCTTCCTGATTTATAACTTACTTCTTATCAGTCAAATATTCATTCCTACTAGCTTCAAAAAGTACTGTTATTTTGTCTTAAACCAGGTACCTTATAATTTTATGATAATTTCTGTCAGGATTAATAGTTCTATATATTGCCATTAATCCTTATTTCAGCAAGGTTTAATCCTTTCTTTTACACAGTCTATCACTTGCTTCTCTTTTAAAGATTAGTTACATGTATATGGCAATTGGTTACTATTGTGATGTCTATAAGTACTATGCTGATGGTTTAACAATGAGTTTCGATTTACTTCAATAATTATATTTCGATTGCCATAAGCTTCGTAAACGTTGCCTGAATTCTTCTTCTCTTGGGTTTTTACCGGGTTCATACAATTTCTTTCCTTTTATTTTGTCAGGCAAGAATTCCATTTGTGAGAAGTTGCCTTCATAACTATGGGCATATTTATAATCAGTACCATAGCCTAAGTTTTTCATTAGTTTTGTGGGAGCGTTTCTTATTGAAAGAGGTACTGATAAATCGCCGGTTTTCCTTACCAGCTCTAATGCTTCTTCAATTGCCATGTACGAAGCATTACTCTTTGCAGAACAAGCAAGATATACTGCACACTGAGCCAAAGTTATCCTACATTCAGGAAATCCGGTTTTATGCACTGCATCAAAGCATGCATTTGCAAGCAATAGTGCATTTGGATTAGCATTACCTATATCCTCTGAAGCAAGAATTAACATTCGTCTTGCAATAAATAGCGGGTCCTCTCCCGATTCAACCATTCGTGCCAGATAGTAAATAGCTGCATTTGGATCGCTTCCTCTTATTGATTTTATGAATGCAGAGATAATGTCATAGTGCATTTCTCCCTTTTTATCATACATGCTAAGGTTCTGCTGTATAATAGAAACGGCTGATTCATTGTCAATGACAATAGCATTATCAACTTTTTGGGAAGTACTGGCAATGATTTCAATAGCGTTAATTAACTTTCTGGCATCACCCCCCGATATTCGCATCAGGGCATCTGCTTCTTTTATTAAAATCTTAACCTGATTAACTCCTTCAAATTTTCGTACTGTATTATTGATGATCTGAGCAAGCTCATCCTCATTAAGTGGCTTAAGAATGTATACCTGGCATCTTGAAAGTAAAGGTGATATAACTTCAAAGGAAGGATTTTCAGTGGTTGCACCAATTAATGTTATTATGCCTTTCTCCACTGCGCCTAATAAAGAATCTTGTTGTGATTTACTAAACCGGTGAATTTCATCAATGAATAGAATTGCATTAGAACCACTTGTTCGTGCTTGCTCAATTACTTCTCTAATGTCTTTAACTCCTGAGTTAATGGCACTTAAAGTATAAAACCGGCGATCAAGCTGCTTCGAGATAAGGAATGCCAATGTTGTTTTGCCAACCCCTGGAGGTCCCCAGAATATCATTGATGGAATATTGCCACTTTCTATCGACCTCCTTAAAACAGCCTCTTTACCTATTAAATGCTCCTGACCAACGTAATCATCGAAGGTCATAGGTCTCATTAATTCAGCTAACGGAGCAAAACTTGCCATAATAATATTTTACTGTACAAATATAGGAGCAAATTCATTTGCTATTTTTTTTCCTGAATTAAGAATTAATGCATTTTTTAAGCGATTTTTTAAGGTCATTTTAAGGATGGACTTGAAATTAAATTAAAGATTTATCGCAATGCTTTGATAATAGGCATGTTGCAGCCTTAAAAAAAAATTAAAAAAACTTGCTTTTGCCTTAAAAAGTTTTTTATCTTTGCAATGTTTTTAAATCAAACACATCGAAACATGAAAACATTAGCTCAAATTTTAGTTATCGCAGGTTTAGCTTCTTTCGTTGCTTGCGGACCAAGTGCAGAACAAAAAGCAGAACAAGCTCGTTTAGATTCAATCAGAATAGCTGATTCTATCGCTATGGTACAGCAAGCTCAACAAGCACAGCAGGATTCAATCAATGCTGCTATGGCTGCTGATACAACTAATACTGAAATAGCACAATAAGACTAAACTATTTAAGTTTTTAAAAAAGAGGTGAATTTCACCTCTTTTTTTGTTATAACTGTTATCGATATGAACATAAAAAAAACATTCATAGCTTTGCTCATCATGTTTAGTTTAGTAGCTTGTACATCAAATGAGCAGAAAAAGAGTCAGTTGCGTAATGATTCTATTCGCAAAGCTGATTCACTTGCATTAGTATATGAGCAGCAAAGAGTTATTGACTCAATTAATACTGTAACCAGAGAACAACAAATTATTGCTGATTCAATTCATAACTTAGTCTCAAATTAATTTAAAAATGAATAAAAACTCGCCTGAATTTAAGAAGTTCTCATTTAATGACTTTGGTCTTGATAAAGGTATAATTGAAGGTCTTGATTCAGTCGGTTTTGTTGAGCCTACTTCAATTCAGCAACAAGTTATTCCCTACATTCTTGCGGGTAGTGATGTTATAGGATGTGCTCAAACAGGAACAGGTAAAACTGCTGCCTACCTTTTACCTGTATTACACAATATCATTCATAAACGCAAAGAGGGTGTCAATACTTTAATAATAGCACCGACAAGAGAGCTCGCACTTCAAATTGCACGACAGATTGAAGGCTTTGGCTATTTTCTTGATATAAGTACTCTGGCACTATATGGTGGGACTTCAGGGATGGAGTGGGAACAGCAGAAAAAAGCACTAATGCAGGGTGTTGATATTGTGGTTGCTACTCCTGGAAAACTCATCTCTTTCTTAAACATGGATCTGGCTCCTATGAATAATCTGCAACATCTTATTATTGATGAAGCTGACAGAATGTTAGATATGGGTTTTTATGAAGATATCATGAAAATTGTAAGTCACCTTCCTGCTGATAGAAGTACCTATCTTTTTTCTGCAACAATGCCTCCTAAAATTAGGGAACTTGGTCGAAAGATATTAAAGAACGCGGTAGAAATTAACATCGCACTATCAAGACCGGCCGAAGGTATCTTGCAAGTGGGTTATTCGCTATATGAAAATCAAAAAACACCCCTGCTCGTACAGCTCATTAAAAACAGAAATTTGTCGAGTGTCTTAATCTTTGCCTCAACTAAATCAAAAGTTAAGAGCATCTACAAAGAGCTTGAAAAAGAAGGGTTATCAGTATCAGATATTCATTCTGATCTTGAACAGCCCGAAAGAGAAAAGGTATTACTTAAATTCATGAACCGGCAACTAAAAGTACTTGTTGCTACCGACGTTTTATCAAGAGGAATAGATATCGAAAATATTGAACTCGTTGTTAACTATGATGTTCCTAAAGAGGCTGAAGATTATGTGCATCGTGTTGGCCGGACTGCAAGAGCGGAGCGTACCGGCATCGCAATAACTTTTATTAATGAAGAAGAGCAATTTCTTTTTTCGAGGATTGAAGAACTTATTGGCACTGAAATCCGCAAACAACAGCCACCCGAATCCTTAGGATCTGGCCCTGCATATAATGACAAAAAGGAAAAGCCTCGCAAGAGGTCATTTTTTAAAAAGAAAGCAAGAAAATAGGTCGGAGATAGCTGTTAAACTTTCAATGAAGGATCCACATCAGCGGCATACTTATAAATACCACCTTCCAGGATAAATAGATCCTTGATCTTCAACTTATCTTTAAGATAAATGTATACCATCTCACTCTTCACCCCGTAGATGCAATAAATAACAGTAAGTTTATCTTTTTCAATGTTATTAAGCATTCCCGGTAACTGAAGCTGTGGCATTGAAACCGCTCCGGGTATATGAGCCTGATCGAATTGCTCAGCTTCTCTGGTGTCTATTATTTGCACCGGCTCATTGTTCTCAAGCTTTTTCTTTAATTCTTCTGGAGCAATGAATTTCATGTTACCCGTTATTTAATTAGTTATTAATGTAATTCTGTATTTCGTTCGATTCAATAATATACTCTCCATTAGGCTGGTTTGCTAATGAAATCATTGCACCTGCAACCGTAGCAGAATGAATTGGCTTATATTTCTTTAATGGTCCAACCATGAGTGGTGAAAGTACTTTAACAAGTACCTTTCCTACTTCTTCTAATGGTCGGCGCTCTTCTCGTATACCCATCAACATGCCAGGTCTAACGATAGTTAGGTTGTTGAAGCGATATTTCTTAACCGAAATTTCCATTTTACCTTTTGTATTAAGATAAAAGTTTCTGCTGTTACTATTAGCACCGGCTGATGAAATAACGCTGAATGATTTCACATTATTTGAAGATGCTATTTCAGCAATTTTCTCAACCAAGTCATGATCTATATTATAGAATACGCTTTTACTTCCGGCCTTTTTTATTGTCGTACCAATACAACAAAACAGATGATCGCCGGTGATCTTGTCACTTATTTCTTCTATCTTTTCTGATGTAAATATATGTTGTTTAATCTTTCCTGAGTTAATCTTAATTTCGTTTCTAACAAATACCCTAATTGCATCGTATCTGTTGTCATTCATCAAAAGTTCCAATACAAATCTGCCGGTAAGACCAGTAGCTCCAAATACTAAGGCAGTCAATTTTTCTGAATTATTCATAGAGTTAGTTTTGATGTTAAATATCTTTTATGGTCTTGCCTCTTTTCATAGAAAAGAAAATTCCTGCAAAACATAAAACTGCAAATACAAAGAAAGCAAAATGAATGCTTCTAATCAAGCCTTCTATATTAGTCAAATCTCGCTGGCCTTTACCCATGATAATAGCAAAGATCATTAAAGTTATACCCATACTCATGGTTTGTCCAACTAATCTCATCGTTCCGAGCATTGCCGACGCGACTCCAAACTGTGGTGGTTTTACCGAACTCATTACAGAGTTAGTGTTTGGCGACGAAAACAAAGCAAACCCAAGTCCAAGTACCATCAACATTGCAACGATATAATAAATGCCAGTAGCTGGACCTATGAATATAAAAGCAATTAATCCTAAAGCAGTTAGTCCCATGCCTATTGATGCAACAATAGCAGGTTCTATCTTATCGCTTAATTTTCCGGCTACAGGCGAAAGAATTGTCATCATCACCGGTTGTGCCATTAAAATTATACCTGAAATTTTGGGAGATAAGTGTTTTACTTGCTGTAAATAGAAACTTAGTAAAAACACTAACGCAAAAGTTGCACTATAGTTAATGAAAGCGGCTATGTTTGCAAAAATGAATACTTTATTTGTTTTAAAAGTACTTAAATCAAGCAGAGGATCTTCGGCTCTGCTCTCCACATAAACAAATCCTAATAGGCCTAATATACCTGTGCTCACACACATAAATGCTACTGTCGAAGGCATTAGTGGAAAGCCATATATTATAAGGGCCAAACTAAAGGCATATATTATACTTCCTCTTATATCAAAGGGTCTGTCTAATTCTTTTTTGCCATCAGCAGGAAGTTTCGTTATCGCAACAGGTATTATCAGAAGCGCAAGGAGTGCATTAAGGTAGAATATGCCACGCCAACCGAACTCCATGGTAATAAATCCGCCAATGGTAGGTCCTAAGCTTAATCCCAGATATACTGCTGCAACATTAATTCCTAATACTTTTCCTCTCACACTTTTATCATACGACGATGTAAGGATAGCAAGAGCTGTAGCATAAATCAGCGCTCCTCCAATTCCATTAAAAAATCTTGATGAAATTAACATCCATGCATTTGAAGAAAGTGCAGTAATTAAAGATGCAACCATGAACAGTATGACTCCGGTTATGAAGAGTTTTTTTCTGCCGTATCTGTCGGCCAGATTACCAAAGGGTAATAGAAAAAGTGCTGCTGCCAGTAAGTACGCTGTCGCTATCCAGCCGAGTGTAATAGTATTCATTGATAGTTCTTTACCGATCGACGGCAATGCAATATTTATAGCCGATCCCATGAATGGGGTAAGAAATGAGCTAAGTGTGGTGACAAAAAGTATTGACTTATTCTTAAGCATTTATTAGTTGATATATAGTTCAGCAAAATATCTACCATATTATTAAAGCATCATGAACAATAGATTGTATAAGCCTGTTTCAAAGCTAAACCAATTATCCCTGATGTTAAGTTACAAAGGTAGAAAAATTAGGTTAAGACCTATCCAAGTTAATGATAAAGAGAGAAGTATCATCTGGCGAAATGATCCCGAAGTAAGGGATATGTCGTTGAGTTACAGATTTCCGGTCACTGAAGTTATGGAAGATAACTGGTATAGAAAAGCCCTTACCGGCGAAGACCATCAGCGTGTGTTATTTTCTATTGAGAATGTTGATGATAGAAAGCATATTGGGTTTGCTAATTTATACAACCTCGATTATATAGCTTCAGTTTGTTACTTTAGTATACTGATCGGCGATAAAGAGGAGCAGGGCAAAGGGAAATCTCGTGAGGCAATGCATCTGCTGTTTCGATTTGCTTTCGAGCATCTTAATATCAGGAAGATAAATCTTGAAGTGGCTTCATTCAATAAAAAAGCAATCAGGTTGTATAACTCTTTCAGTTTTACAACCGAGGGTGTCTTAAAGCAGCAGTTATACATTAATGGCGATTATCATGATAAAATCTCAATGTGTATCTTCAAAGATGATTATTACAAGAAGTATTCTGATATAAAAGTTGTGAATTCAATTCTCGAAATACCCGATTACCAAAAAATCAGATAATAGAACATAATCCTTATATAACATTTAAAGTCGCAAAAGATGAATTACTATTTCCAGAAGCAGGTGAGTTACAGCATTGATGAAGCTGTTGAAAAGATCAGCACAAACCTTAAGGAACATGGCTTTGGCATCCTCACACAAATTGATGTGCAAAAAACCTTAAAAGAAAAAATTGATGCTGATATCAGACCATACAAAATTCTTGGTGCCTGTAATCCCAATTTTGCAAAGGAGGCAATCAGTAAGGAGAAAAATGTAGGACTCTTGCTACCTTGTAATATTATTGTTCAGGAGAATGAAGATGGTTCAACTTTGGTGGCAACTATAAACCCCGAAAAAACCATTAAGTCGATAGGCAATTCTGAACTCGATGGTATTGCTGCAAGGGTTAGTGATGCTATGAGTAAATTGCTGGCAAGCCTTTAGTCAATAGTTTGTGCTTTGTTAGTGGTTTAGTCAAAATTCTACATTAACCGGTATAAGGTATCCTCTATTCCGGTAATGCATTAATCTATACTTATTTATAGTACATACCACAGGATGCAGGAGGCATCATGTGTTTATTTTTATGCGACCAAAATCTATTGAAATCATACATCAAATGAGCTAACACAGTATGTCAGGAGGCATCATGTGTTTATTTTTATGATGATCAGAATGATACCTTTAAAGAAAAGGAGAAAGTTCTGCCGGCGACCAAAATCTATTGAAATCATACATCAAATGAGCTGACACAGTATGTCAGGAGGCATCATGTGTTTATTTTTATGATGATCAGAATGATACCTTTAAAGAAAAGGAGAAAGTTCTGCCCGGCGACCAAAATCCTCTGAATGTACTTAAGTCGTGAGTAGGTCCATCTTCACCGCGTAATATTGATTCACTGTTTAGCAGATTAAATGAACTTATGCCGGCAGTCGATTTTAATGTACCAATATTGAAATCATACATCAAATGAGCGTCAATAGTATGATAGGAGGGTAACCTGAAAGGCTGACTTCTATCGTTGGGGTTATTTCTTCCTGCCGGATCGAAGTTTGCATAGATCTGATCAAAATACAGCCAGGTGAGATTCAATGTAAAGTTCCCCGGTATTCTAAGGTCAGCAAATGCACCAATCTGAAGTTGAGGAGCATCACCTACCTTCAAACCTTTTGAATATACCCTTGTTGAGTCAATTAACACCTGGTCATTATTGTAAAGCTCAGCACTTACGTCATTGTTCCACTTCCAGTCGCCCAATGAAAATGTAAGTCCCATGTCCAGGTTATGAAACAGAGCAGTTGATGCTTCGAGCTCAACTCCTTTGTGCAGAGCATCTAATCCTCTTATCAGGGCTCTTGTTTGGGCTTCGTTTTCAAGCTGTATGTTTTCGCGCGACAACAGCGACTTGTCCTCCCATAATGTGTAATATAAGTTCAGGTCAACTTTACTATTCTTTTTATGAAAACCATACCCAAGTTCGGCAGCTGTGATCTTTTCATTAGTAAGATTCTGAACAACTGCATTACTGAAATTCGCGAAAACGAACTTAAAGTATGGGGCTTTTGAATAATAACCAGCATTTGCATAGATATTACTATAAGTATCGATATTGTAGTTTGCACCTATTTTTGCATCATAACCCGACTTAGTAACCAATTCGCTTTCAATATTCTCGATATAATTGATTCTATCGTAACGTCTATACCAATGTTGTGATAGGGTAGAAGCCGCGAATAAATTTAAATTGCCCAAAGAGTATTCAAGTTGCAGGAAGTAACTGCCAATATCAACTCTTGCATCATTATCAACATTAATAATTTCACCCACACCCTTCAGCTGTTTGCGACCTGCGACACCGGCCATCGACCAAAAATAATTATCAACCCAATACCTTCCACCCATCAAATCGCTGATCTCTTCCTTCAAATTTGATTTGAAATATCTGAAATGTATCCCTGTAATAAGTTGAACATTATTCGTCAGCTTGTAATTTAGATTTGAAAGTGCACCATACCACACATGGCTTGCCAGGTAATTTGTGCGTACAACTTTTGAAAAATTGGTAACATAGGAACCGTCGGCTAGCATTGCAGAGTCTGTGTTATTTACATTCTGCTGATAAATTGCATCCCAGTCAATCTGATTATTGCGCCGGATAGCAAAAGGCGATTGGCTCATAAAAGATTCAGCAAAATTTCCACCCCCTGTTCCAAATGAAACATAAGCTGATGAAGAGAGCAAGCCCTTATCAAAAGCAAGGTAATGATTTAAAGATAGTTGCGGCTTATGATAGAAGTTCTCAGCTAAACTAACTATACGGCCATTAAAAAATCCCCAGTTCGGATTATACCTGTTTCCGTATAAGTCATATTCTTCTTTGGTCAAACCGTTGGTTCTCTGTCCGTGTCGTTCGGGAGCACCAAGTCCGGTAAATACCAGTGATTGTCGCTCGCTAATTTTTTTACTTATTGTAAGAAACCAAGCCCATGCCTTAACTCCTGTTGCATCAACGTAACCAGGCCCTTCGGTATGTGATCCGAGAAAGGTAACAGCAAAATTATTGTCCATTAACCCGGTTGAAAGTGTGAGTGTTGTTTTTTTGTTGCCATAATCACTCACCGAAAAGCGTGCAGTACCGCCCTTTGTTGCTTCCGACGATTTTGTAATGATGTTAATAGTTCCACCAACTGAATTTAGAGCAACGCGTGAAGCCCCTAATCCTCTTTGTACCTGAATTGTTTGAGTTGCATCACCTAACCCTGCCCAGTTTGACCAATAAACGAGACCATTTTCAACGCTACTAACCGGCACACCATTAAGTAACAGGGCAATATTTTCTTGCTGAAAACCACGTATACTTATTCTTGCATCACCGGTACCGCCCCCAAGTTTAGTTGCATACACACCTGGCACCAGTTTCATCACTTCCGGATAATCCTGATTCCCCATTTGTTGCTCAATAACAGCGGGTTTAATATTGCTAACTGCTACAGGAGTCTCACGTTCACGGGCATAATTCGATAGGATTGTAACCTCTTCGAGCCCGGTAACCGAAGGCCTCAATTCAACCTTAATAAAATTTGAATGGGCGCTTGTAATAATCACAGTATTAAAAGTTTCATAACCAATAAAACTTACTCTTAAAGAGTGCTTACCTTCAGGTATATTGATCGTGAAATTACCCGATTCATTGGTAATTGTTCCGTGCTTAAGCGAATCAATCAATACTGTAGCACCAGGGATTGTGTAACCTGTTGTTTCATCAACAACATAACCTCTGAATGTAACTTGCGCGAAAGAAGAAAGGGAGAGGAAAATAATTGATGCGGTAAAAATCAATGACTTCATATTCATAATATCCTAAAGTTAGATTCTATATCTGTATTTCAAAAACTTCAGGACTCTCAATAATAAACACGTACAAAGGTCATAGTATAACCCTGGCCGGTTAATTATGAGTATTCTTCTTCCATCCAGACTATACTGTCGGTACCGGAAATTAACCGGTTCAGTTTAAACCAATTGGTTTAAAGTCGCGGACTCTACCGCCGATCGGGAATTTCACCCTGCCCTGAAGAATTTCACTGCAAAATTATGCATTTTTTTCACATGTAAAAACTCAACAACAGCTTTTTAAACCTATTTTCATTAAATTTGCTAACTAATGAGGTTCTAAAAAAATCAAGAGAATTTAATGTTTTCACATTCATCTCAGTCTGAGGATGTTAATTATTAATTCTTTATAGTTTTAAAATTTGGCCGAATATCATAGTACTATGAACAACAACCTGCAAGGTGATGTATTATCAAATATTTACAGCAAGGCTTTCAAGCAATTGCCTGAACCTCTGCTGGTAATCGATAATGACCTTGTTATTCTCGACATTAATGATCAAGGCGAAAAAATAATAGGTGAGCAGGCCAAAGTTATTGGTAAACCTCTGTCACATCTATTTTACAGTAGCGAATTTGATGTTAGCGAGCGCGTAAAGGAAATCGCATTTAACCAACAGCGCAGTAATGTAGAGCGCGTAATCTGTAGTGTTATTGATCATGCAAGCACTATCTTACACAGGAAAGTTTCACTTAAGATCTTAACAACCACACAAGATCAATTCGTACTTCAAATATTCCATGAACCTGCTTACTTAAATTTGCTTGCTGATATTATTCAGGACGCAAAAAACAACCGGGCTGAATTGTTAAACTCAATTGTTGATGTTTTCCCTTATCCTCTTTGCATAATTGATGTCACAAAACGTGAGTATCTTGTCAGAAACAAAACGCATTATGAGGTCGGTGATTCATTGGTAAAAAACAGTTCGCTCGAAAATATTCCATATCTCATTGATTCTGAGTTGCCTTATAGTGTCTTTATAAATACTGTTGAAAATGTAAAAGTGCCATTTGTTGAGGAGCATGAATACAGCACTCAGCAAGGTGATAAGCTATATTATGAGATTCATGGCTATCCGTTGCATTCTACTCATTCCAATAGTCATCTTGTAGTGTTACATTATCATGACAGAACCAGAGAGAAACAGCTGGTTAATGAGAATGAAGAATATCGTGATACACTGCATGATCTATTTCTGAACCTTCCGGGGATGATATTCAGATGTTTGAATGAATCAAACTGGACTATCGAATATGCAAGCTCAGGCTGCAGACCTTTAACAGGTTATTCGCCCGATGAACTTATAAGTAATAATAAAGCCAAATATGGTGACCTTATTTTTCCAGAAGATAGGTCGTATGTGTGGGATGTTATTCAGGATGCAATTAAACGCAAACGGTATTATGATATAAAGTACCGGATAGTGACAAAGAAAGGGGTAGTTAAATGGGTGCAGGAAAGAGGAAGGGCATCTTATGACAAGCATGGTAAGGTGGTGAGTATTGGTGGTTTCATAACTGATATCTCCGAAGGCGCGTTTGCAACGATAAACCTCCAGAAAGAGCTTCATGTTAGTGAAGCTATCGCTTCTATCAGTATTGAGCTTCTTAAAGATACAGTAACCCCTTTAAAGATCTCTAAATTGGTTATTGATAGCGTTTTAGAGATAACCAAGAGTAAGCATGCAATTATTTTTGCACCTGAAGAAAATGGTGATGGTTACAGTATTTTTAATCATGACCTCGAGGCAGAGATTAAAACTGTAAACTCCGATTATTATAACGGTGAGCAATTGAAATTCCTTAATTTGCTTATAAATGAGGGTAAAACTTTCATAAACAACAACCCATCCGAAATAGTACTTCCCGGACTATTCAATGAGCCAACTGTTATTAACAGAATACTCTCTGTACCAGCTTTTACAAACAATGCCCTTTCGGGTCTACTGATTTTAATTGATTCCGATGAAGATTACACTCATAGCATAGCAGCAATTTGCAAGCGGTTTGTTAACATGTTTGCACTTGGCCTTTATCGTCTTAAAGCCGAAGAGACACTGCAAGATGCAAAAATTAAGGCAGAAGAATCCGACAGACTTAAAAGCTTGTTCCTGTCCAACATGTCGCATGAAATCAGGACTCCAATGAATGCCATAGTCGGATTTGCTGAAATGTTGCAGGATTCAGACCTTGATATTGATCAGAAAAACAAATTCCTGGATGTCATTATAAAAAGCGGCGATAATCTGTTGCGGTTAATAAACGACATTATTGACATCTCTCGAATTGAAGCTGGTCAGCTTAAACTTGATTATTCTGAATGTCTTGTGAATGAGATGATTGCCGACTTAGAGCCCTATTTTAAACAAGAACTATTCCGTCAAAAGAAAGAACGTTTAAAGCTTTATTCTAATCTTGGTCATCCTGAGAGTGACTTTGCTATATATACCGACAGTATCAGGCTGAAGCAGATACTTAACAACCTTATTGGAAATGCCATAAAGTTTACCGACGAAGGTTTTATTGAGTTTGGATATAAGTTAAAGGCTGGTTTTATAGAGTTCTTTGTAAGAGATTCAGGAATAGGCATTGCTCCCGAAAAACAGAAGCTTATATTCGAGCGTTTTGGTCAGGTGCAGGAAGCAATTTCAAGAAATTTAACAGGAACCGGATTAGGGCTTACTATATCTAAGAACCTTGTCGAAATGCTTGGTGGAGAACTATGGGTCGATTCAATTCCCGGCGAAGGTTCAACATTTTACTTCACCCTTCCAATAAGAACCGCTAAAGCTAAAAAAGTAACTCTAAAAGCCGACTCTCCTGATAACAACAAGAATTCTCTTGATCTTGTAGGAAAAACAATTCTTGTAGTTGAGGATGTTGATACCAATTTCTTTTATATGAGCTCACTCTTGCAAAAGCATAACTGTAAGATACTTAGAGCAAACAACGGACAAAAAGCAATTGATATGTGCATTGCTGACCATACAATTGACCTTGTTCTTATGGATATAGAACTTCCCATTCTCGATGGCTATAAGGCAACTGCCGAAATTAAAAAGATACGTCCCGATCTGCCTGTAATTGCACAGACAGCATTTGCCATGATGGGCGAAAGAGAACGAAGCAAGGAGGCGGGGTGCGATGATTATATCGCCAAACCTATCCGTAAAGAGGAGTTGATGAAGATATTGAGTAAATTCTTATAGTTAGTTCTGCCAATCCATGTTGAAATCACTTTTTACAAGTATCTCGGATCGGACTTTGGTGGTAGTTTAGCCATTCTTATTGCTTCAACCGAAGGGTATCCAAAGTCATCAACTACTTTCCCCAATATTAAATATACTCCCCGCCCCCGTGTTGGATACTGTTTAAGGGCATCGGGGAACAGAATCACATCAAAAAACTCACCCTCATTATCTATAAAGGTCACAAATTGCATAATATCATTTTTTATGGTACGCACATATTTTATTGTGACCAAAGCACCTGCCATACGAACTTGTTTGCCTACCTGCTGGTGGAGACTCTTTGCCATAACCTCTCCTCTGAAACTTGTTTTAAGCATATCGAAATAGCTCAGGGTGACAGGGAAGTCGAGCAACTCAATCTCATCGTAAGCATCTTCGAGATAATTGTGTTCAAACTGAGGCAACTCAAAGGTCTTAGAACCCTGCTTGAATAACACGGGCGATGTAACCTTTTGAGTCTTACCCAGTAACATGTGCGATTGCCACAGCATTTGTTGTTTTGTGTTGCCTGTAAAACGCAAAGCTCCTGACCGTATAAGCAAGATCAATTGCTCAAGTCCGGGGTTTACTCTTTGAATAAAGTCGTCCTGGCCCAGGTACTCTCCATTCTCTTCACGCTCCGCGATTATCCTGTGAGCCAGCATACTCTCGAGCCCTGCAATATGCACCAACCCAATATAGATAGTGCTATTAACTATCCGGTTAAGATAGCGGCTTCTATTTACACAAGGTAGTTCAAGCGTTGCACCCCAACGCTTTGCCTCATTAAAATAGACCCAGCTTTGATAATATCCGCCAAAGTTATTGGCAACCGCTACCATAAACTCCCGTGGATAATAAGCTTTCAGGTACAAACTCTGGTAGCTTTCAACCGCAAAAGAAGCCGAATGAGCTTTCGAGAAAGAGTATCCGGCAAACGATTCTATTTGTCGCCATACCTCTTTTGTAATCTCCTCCGGATGTCCGCGTTCTTTGCAACTGGCAAAGAACTTATCTACAATCTTTTGAAACTCAACCCTCGACCTGTACTTTCCGCTCATTGCTCTTCGCAAAACATCTGCATCAGCAAGATCTAACCCGGCATAGTGGTGGCATATCTTTAAAACATCTTCCTGATATACCATAACCCCGTAAGTTTCACTTAATTGCTCCTTCATTACAGGATGTATATATTGGAAACCGTTTGGATTATGGAACCTCACTATATACTCGCGCATCATTCCCGACCGGGCAACACCCGGACGTATAATAGAGCTTGCTGCAACCAGGGTTATATAATCATCGCACCTGAGCTTAGTAATTAAGCCGCGCATTCCCGGACTCTCAATATAAAAGCAACCTGTTGTTTGTCCGCTACTTAAAAGTTTTTTTACCTCTTTATCCTGCTTAAATTTCTGTACCTGATGAATATCAATACTTACTCCATGATTCTCCTTAACAATCTCAACCCCTTCGTGTATATGCCCAATTCCACGCTGGCTCAATATATCAAGCTTTTCAAAGCCTATATCTTCGGCAACATACATATCCCATTGGGTAACAGGCATTGATTTAGGAGGAAGATCGAGAGCAGTATAACAAGTAATTGGTTCTTCCGATATAAGCACGCCACCGGCATGTATGCTGCGTATATTCGGGAAATCAGTCATTCGCACCCCAATCTCCATAATTTTACGCATTATATGGTCTTGCTCAGCAACCGGCGGAGTATCCTCTATGAGTTTATCAAGCTCTGCCTTAGGCAAACCAACCACTTTGCCAAGTTCACGTAAAATAGATTTCCCTTTAAAAGTTGATGTAGCCCCAAGCAAGGCAGTATGCTCACGCCCATAACGCTTGAAGATATAATCCAATACCTCATCGCGCTCTTTCCATGAATAATCAATATCAAAATCGGGCGGACTGCTACGCTTTGGGTTCAGGAAACGTTCAAAATAGAGGTTCAATTCTATTGGGTCAACATCTGTAATCCTCAAACAATAGGCTACAATACTATTAGCACCGCTACCACGCCCCACATGATAGAAACCACGCGACATCGAATACCTTATTATATCCCAGGTGATGAGAAAATAGGAACAAAATCCAAGTCTGTCAATTATATCAAGCTCATGCCTTACACGCTTTTTAGCCTCTTTGTTTCCATTACCATAACGGTATATAAGTCCTTCAAAAGCAAGCTTTTCTAGTAAAAGTCTATCATCATAGGCACTACCTGTAAACGTCTTTTTATTCTTGATTGATTTAAAATCGAAGGCTATATTACAACGCCCCGTAATACGCTCGGTATTTCTTATAAGCTCGGGGTAATGTTCAAAGATCTTTAATATTTCACTAACCGGTTTAAGCATACGATCAACTCCTGCAACCATATCAACCGTCAATTTACTCAACAGTATGTTATTGTCGATAGCACGCAAATACCTGTGCAACTCATAACCTTGTTCATCTGTAAATGCAACAGGCGAATGTATTATATACCTCGAAGCGTACTTGTTATAATCTGATAGCGGCAGTTTGGTAATATCGGTAGGAGCAACACCTATAAACTCATTTTCACCAAGTTCCGAAGTTTTTCTGCTTCCCGGGGGATATATTACAATAACATTTTTAAAAGGTGGGGCAATTGCAGGAAAGGTTGTATGCTGAAGGTTACACCGGCTCATCAGCTCATTAATCTCCCTGAAACCTTCATTATTTTCGGCAATAGTTGAGTACAATAATTTATTCCCGTCATGAAATTCCATCCCTGCAAGGGGTTTAATACCCTCTTTGTTGCAAGCCTTCACAAAATCTATTATACCCGTGCTATTGTTTATGTCGGCCAGCAAAACCATTTCAGCACCGGCATCTTTAGCTATAAGTGGCAATTTATCAACCGGTATTGTACCGTAGCGCAAGCTGTAATATGAGTTGAAAGTGAGGTGCATATACGAATTCTTAGTAGTACCCGGTCATTTTTTAAAACTCTTCATTAATCAGGTTTAAACATGTTTGTCTGTTCCTCATCCTCATTACGCCCTAAAGTTGATCCGCGCGTAATGGCCTTAACACCATAACGGTTTCTAATGCGATCAATAGCCTGGTAAAGGTTAATGGTTTCGGGTACATCTTCAAACATGTTAATCTGCTGTACTCCACTTACAAGGTGACTGAATTTAATACCTATCAACCTGATGAGCATTCGCCTCTGGTAGAGCCTGTTAAAAAGACTGCGCACCACCGGAAGCAACATATGGTCGAATGCAGTATAAGGTATGCGGTGCTGAAGAGTATGAGTGTCGAAATTTGCATAACGTACCTTAACTGTTACACATGATGTGAGCTTTTGCTTGCCGCGAAGCTGATAAGCCAGTTTCTCAACCATCTTAAGGAGTATGTCATTAATCATCGGGATGTTGATAGTATCCTGCTCGAAGGTAGTTTCGGTGCTGATTGATTTTCGTTCAGAATATGCTTCAACGGCCGAATGGTCAATGCCATTTGACTTTTTCCAGATGATGATGCCGTTTTTTCCCAATACCCTTTCAACCATCTCTACAGGCATCGAGCGTAATGTTTGGATGTATGCTATACCCATCGATCTCAGTAACTTATAAGTTTTATCACCTATACCGGGTATCTTGCTTATTGACAAAGGATCGAGAAAACTATTTATACGCGCTGCTTCCACTTGCAGCTCACCATTAGGTTTAGCCTGACCTGTAGCTATTTTCGAAACAGTCTTATTTACCGATAAGCCAAATGATATGGGTAACCCCGATTCCTTAATGATGCGCTGACGTAATTCATGCGACCATTTAAGTGACCCGAAAAACCTGTCCATACCGGTTATATCAATGTAATGTTCATCAATTGAAGCCTTCTCATACATTGGCGACTCCTCGGCAATTATGTCTGTAACAAGTCGCGAGTAGCGACTGTATTGCTCCATGTCGCCCCGTATAACAATGGCATCAGGGCATAAAGCGCGGGCTATCTTCATCGGCATGGCCGAATGAACTCCGAAAGTACGTGCCTCATAACTGCAACCGGCCACAACTCCACGATCCGACATACCGCCAACGATAACAGGCAGCCCATTAAGCTTGCTGTTATTCAACCTCTCAACGGCCACGAAAAATGTGTCGAGATCAAGGTGTAGTATTGTCCTGTTTTCTGTAAAATTATGTGGCATAATTTTTTTTCTCCCTTTTGCCTAACCTATCTTTTATTGTCTTATCTTTGATTAGTAATTAATCATTTTTGCGACTACAATATAATCATTATTATAATAACGCACAACAAATGAGCAATATTTTCAGTTCGAATATTAAATTATTAAGAAAGCGCAGAAAGCGTACACAGGATGATGTAGCTATCGCGCTTAAAATGAAAAGATCAACTCTCAGCGGTTATGAGAATGAGGTTGCACAACCGGCCCTCGAAGCACTTGTTGCTCTTTCCAGGTACTATGCAGTTTCAGTTGATACTCTGCTCAAGGTCGATCTCTCTAAACTAAGTGAAAGTGAACTGTCGCAACTTGAGCGGGGGTATGATGTTTTCATCACAGGTAGCAAGTTAAGAATACTCACAACAACCGTCGATAGTGAGAACAATGAGAATATCGAGGTAGTAAACCACAAAGCATCGGCAGGTTACCGTACCGGATTTGCTGATCCTGAGTATATTAAAGTATTGCCTACTTTTCACATGCCTTTTCTTTCGAAAGAAAAAAAATACCGCACATTTCAAATCAGTGGCGATTCAATGCTCCCTATTCCCGATGGCTCTTGGGTTACCGGTGAGTTTGTGCAGAACTGGAACCTGATTCGCGATAATATTCCTTATATAATACTTACCCTCGATGATGGTATCCTCTTTAAAGTAGTTCATAATGATATCAAGAAGAGAGGCAAGCTTAAACTTATCTCGCTTAATACCGCGTATGAACCTTATGATGTTGATGTTAAGGATGTAAGAGAGGTTTGGAAATTTGTACACTATATAACAAATGAGATGCCTGAGCCTAATATCCGAAATACCGAACTTGTTAATACAGTGGCATCGTTGCGAAGGGATATGGATAAGATTAAACGGCAAATTGCCCCGGCGCAGGGAAGGTTGTTTGATTAATATCTAATCGCGGCTATTAAAAATATTTTCATCACAAGACAATAAAGTGTTGTTTTTCAAGTTATTAGTGTTTTATGTCTTACTAATAACGTTGTAATGATACAAAAGCATCACCAAATACTAAGTGCAAATTACAATCAACCAATAATAAAATTAATCTTACCAATATTATTCTTCTTTCTTACAACAGTTGCCTTCGTATCTGCCAAAGCTGCAACAATTTACATTGACCCTGGTTACACAGGTTCTTCGCAGAGTGGCACCATCGACAGGCCTTTTAACTCCTGGACAAAAGTCAGCTTCTCAAACGGTAACACATATCTTCAAAAGCGTGGCACCACCTATACATCAGCCAGCCGTATCGCATTGTTCACTAAATCGGGAATTACCATAGGAGCTTATGGTACAGGCAACCGGCCAAAAATTATAACTTCAGGAACCGGTGATCATATCATCTATATTAAAGACTCCTACAACGTAACTGTAAGAGATCTGGAAATCACCTCTACAGGTAGCTGGGTTTCGGGCATTACCGTACAGGGTGGCTCATCATCATCAGGCAATAAGGTAATAAACTGTCATATTCATAAAGCCACCTGGGGTATTCGAATATTAACCCCTGCAGGTGGAACAGCAATACTGAACACGCAGATTAATAACATTGGGGATGATGGAATCTTCGCGCAGGATGTTGGTTCTATTGAAATAGGTTATTGCAATATCTTCGATATCAACAAGAAATATCTCACCAACACATCCGAAAGTTATGCAGCCGGCGATGGCATACAGATAACATCCACCAACAATCTGAATTTCAACATTCATAATAATACAATTGACCATTCAACAATGGGAAATAAAGCCTGCATTATGATATGGGGAAATAACTATACAGGCACAATTGAATTCAATACTATAATAGGAAGTGTTGCTAAGAATGTTGCCGGTATATACCTGCATAACAGCTCTAAGCCTGTTACAGTTCGCTACAATACAATACGTAACAGCGGTGTGGGTTTAGTCAGCAATATTACTAATGTAGATGCTTTTTACAATATTTTTTCGGCCAACAGGGTGGGAGTGATGGTTAACCAGGGCTTCAAAGCGAATCTGCGAAATAATGTATTTTATAACAATACCCGCTACGCCATACAAACTGCTACAAATAGTAATATAACGTTAAGAAACAACATCTTCAATCTGGCTGCAAGTCCGGCCAAGGCACTGTTTTCACAAGGTGCTGTTACCTCAAACAACAATTTGTTTAGTCAGCAATATAGTGGCTTCATCAATGGCCATTCGCAGCTCTCTACCTGGCGACAAAGTACAGGAAATGACATCAACTCGCTGGTTGGTAACCCCGGTTTTGTGGGTGCTTCAACAGGCAATTTTCACATAAATTCAACATCTATTGCTAAAAACAAGGGTGCTATAGTTAATTTAACACGCGATTATTTTGGAAACCCGGTGCCAAATTCAGGTATCCCTGATATAGGAATTCATGAGTATGGCGGCACCAAAACAGAAGAAGTTGAATTTGTTACCGACTCAATACAGCTTGTTGCAGCAAAGCCGGTTATCTATCCTAATCCATCTGTCGATGGTAACTTTACACTCAAATTCGATGGACAGAAGGATATTGTGAATTTTGATGTTTTTGATGTAGCGGGTAATCACATAAAGTCATCTAATACAACTTCGGTAACTGAGACTCCAATTAACCTCTCAATGTTACCTCCCGGAACCTATATAGTGCGAGTGCATGCTGACGGCGAAACCTATAGTCTTAAGGCAATGAAATAGAGAAGTAAAGCAAATAAGGCAACTCACTCTCTAAGGATCTTGGAGAGAGCTTTTCCCTTTGCCAATTCATCAACAAGCTTATCCATGTACCTTATCAGCTGCATAAGTTTATCCTCAATATTCTCCACCCTTATTCCGCAAACAACGCCGGTAATCTTACCTGCATTTGGATTAATAGCAGGAGCCTGAGCAAAAAAAGATTCAAGGTCGGTCTTGAGTTCAATCTGCCTGCACAATTCATCTTCGTTATACCCGGTAAGCCACAAAATCACGGCATCAACTTCATCTTTAGTTCTCCCTTTCTTTTCAGCCTTCTGAACATAAAGGGGATAAATTGAAGCAAACGACATACTGAATATCTTAGGTTTTTCCATAAATGGCTGGTTTTCATTAAAATGGTTCTTGTTTATCTGCATTACTATGATCAATACATGATCGTTCAATAGGTAAATTTAACTGTGTCACCTTATAATAATTACATTACATAGACAATTCGCCATCTCCTATTCAAATGCAAATTAATAAAAAGTAGTGATAGCACTAACCATGCTGTTCATAATTTTAGATTGCATAATATAAATTTTCCGTAGATACTTTTTCAGAAAAGAAAAGCAGTTGTTTTCATCCAATAATCGAGCAACAAAAAGTAAATAATAAGCATAAGTTAAGTTTTACGTTTAAGCGTCCTTTAAGCGTCCTTTAAGCGTCTTTTAAGCGTCTTTTTATCGCTTAAACAACGCTAAAAAAACGTTAAAAAAACGCTTAAACTATTTGTTTGACATAAATATATTATTTACCTTTGCTTTACATTCAATTATTATTTATTAAATCTAAATCACACAACTTAAATCATGGGAAAACTTAAAGCGAATGGTTCTATTAAAGGTCTGGTAGGAAATGTTGTATTCGTAACTAAAGGTGAAAAGACCACAGTCAGAGGGGCAGTTGCTAGAAGAACTGACACATCAAAAATTGTGAAGGATGAGAGGGATAATTTCGGCATTGTTATGAGCCTAATAACACCTTATAAGAGGTTTATTGATATAGGATTCAAATACTACAAAAAGGATTTATCGGCCTATCACTCAGCAATATCAGTTAATCTGGCGAATTATCGTGAGGCGTTTAGTTCAGGAGTTACTAATAATCTTAACTGGTTTAATGTTTCAATGGGCAAATTAAGCGGAGCATTGAATATGTCAGCAAAGCTTGTTAATGGTAACACTATTGAGATCACATGGGATGGCACTGAGCCGGGTAAATCATTCAGAGATGATGACATCGTTATAGCATACGCATGCATTGATTATAATACCAAGAAAATGAGAACAGTAACCGGGCAACAGGGTATTACAAGAAGCGCCGGTAAAGTTCTTATTGAAAAGGTGAATATTAATGAGAGCTCAACTGTCGATATATTCGTTTTCTTTAAATCAGCAATCGAGAAGACAAAGACTAAACTCTCAGAAAATGTCTCAACTAGCAACTGGATTGAGTTATCGAGATAGATCCTATTACTTTTCGGCAAGCTCAAGCAGCTTAAGTGTAGTATTCCAGTTTCGCACTGTAATATTCTTCTCAATCAGGTAATTCTGCGTTGATTTCGCGGGAGTTCTGAAATGGTAAATCACACCCTGACCGGCATATAGGCGGTCGGGGGTTTCTTTTAACTTCATCTTTGCCATAATCTCATCTGCAGAAACAGGGGGTCTGATGAATATCACATCAAAGCGTATATCTTCATCAGCTTTGCCAAATCCATCAGGCGCACCGGTTACAATGTCTTTTAATTGTATGTGATCGATAACCACAACCACCGATTTATACTGAAAATCAACAGATAATTTCTCCTCTATCAGGTTAACCAGCCTGATCTTATCATCTATTTCTGTTGTGAACACAACATTACCACTTTGGATGTAAGTTGTAACATCTTTAAAGCCTAGTGAAGCAAATGAGGACTTGAGGTCGGCCATTTTGATTATATTTTTCCCCCCAACGTTTATTCCTCTCAATAATGCTATATACTTATAATTCATAGAGTATCAGTAATTAACGTTTTATTTTGAATAATATACACCTATATAGTAAAAATATTTTGATAATTTTCTTTGTTTTTAAAATTTCACATCTTAACTTTACATCTAAATCACCATACGATTATTGACCGGATAAATGCAAATGTAACAAGTAAGCTATGAAAAATATCCTTTACACTTTAATGGCAATCATTATATTGCAAATAAATGCTATTAGCATTGCCAATGCTCAGCAATATCAGCCAATGGCGGTTGATGGGGCGCAACGGGTTCAGCTTTTAACAATTGGCGAGGTCTTTAACTTTGAGGTTGGAGATGAATTTCATTACAAGATAGGACCTGCTGGTTTGCCACCAAATGGCGACAGAGTAACTATTACCAATAAATTTCTCTCTTCCGATTTAAACTCTGTAACTTATTTCAGGCAACATAATTATTATAGCAGTTCCGTCGACTGGTCAACATACCCGCCAACAATGGTTTATAACTTCAGCAACTTTTACGATACCGTCACTTTCAGCAATCTTGATCAACCAATTACTACTTATGATAATGACTTGCTGACTGAGTGGTTTATTTCTAATCACTGTGATTCATTAACTAATGGTTGTGACCTGAATATTGGCCCCGCCGGATTTGATAATGATAATTTGAAGAAGGAATATGGAAAAGGACTGGGATTAATAGAACATACGTTATACGCCGCTCAGAGTCAATCATTTGTAATATATAATAAGCTAGTTTTCTATCGTAGAGGTAATAATGCCTGCGGAACGGCTGATATAACAAAAGTAACTACAGAGCCAATTTCACAGGTAAGCGTATACCCCAATCCTGCAAGCAACTATTTAACAATTAGTACCGATGAGCAAAATATAACATTCAGGATTTACTCTCTGACAGGTAAAGTAATGCAGGAGGGAGATCTTGTAAAAGGCCTCAATACTGTTAATATTGAAACTCTCACAAGCGGTATCTACATTGTTAATGTAATTAGTAATCAAAGCGTAAGCAGTATCAAATTCATTAAAGAATAAGTTCTTTAAATAATAACCCTACAAATCCCAGACCTATGAAATCATTTCTTTACACTTTCTTTCTATTAACCGCATTAAGCTTTACTATTTACAAGCAAGCAAATGCTCAGGCTTACAATCCTATGGCAAAGGAAGGTGCCCAATGGATTGTTAAAGAGATAGGTTTTTATTCTAGCCAAATAAAAAAATTATGGGAGTACAAGTGTGAGGGCGACACATTGATTGCAGGCAATACTTATAAAAAAATATGGAAGAGATGGCTTAGCGTTACCAATGATCCTCCACCTTTCTATGCAACATCACATTATTCATTGTATGGATTTTTGCGTGATGATATAGTAAACAGGAAAGTATATGGCATGGCTGCAAATCCTTCGACTGTAATATCGCCTCAGTGTCAGCGTGATCCGGATATTATGTTATACGATTTCTCACAAAACGTAGGAAATACCGCGGCTTTCTGTTTATTACCAATTAATGATGACGTGATTGAAAGTATTGACTATGAGAATCATTTCAATCAGACTACTAAAACTTTTAAATTGCAAAATAGTGAATATGAGTATTATGAAGGTTTAGGCTCTCAATTCGGATTATTTGAATTGATGGAGATACCTCATATGTTGGAAGCAAATGGATTTACAGAACTCTACTATTACTGTGAGGATGGCAACTGCATTTATATTGAGGAATTTGTATATCTGACGATTGGTGAAGTATTTGATTTTGAAGTTGGTGATGAATTTCATTATAAATTGGGAAGGCCTGGATTTCCTCCAACAGGCGACAGGATTACCATAACCAATAAATTCTTTTCGGAAGATTCAAATTCGGTTACTTATTTCAGACAGCATAACTATTACAACAGTTTCTTAAATTATTCAGGAGGAGCTCCATTTTTAGATTTTTATTTCAAAATCTATGACGATTCAATCACCTATAATAATCTCAATCGGCCAATTTATGCTTATGATTATAACTTTCGATTCCAGAGTTACTATGACAATCGCTGTGATTCATTAACTAATGGTTATGGGTTTAGCGATGGTCCGGGTTTCGAAGATAGTTTTTATCAAAGAGAATATGGTAAAGGATTGGGCAGAATCAAGAATTTTTGGAATGATGGTGGAGGACAAGTTATTCAATATGATGAATATTTAAGATTTTACCGGCGTGGAGGTGTAATATGCGGTACTCCGGATTTAACTGCTGTAGAGAATGTAGATTTGCCAGGTATAAAAATTTATCCAAACCCTGCTGATAGGATTCTAAATCTTGAATTTGAGAGTCAATCATGCACATACACGATCTACTCTTCGATGGGGGCAGTTATTTCAAAAGGGGTCGCACAAAAAGGAGTTAGTCAGATTAACGTTGAACATCTTGCCAAAGGTGTGTATATGCTACAGGTTGTTATGGATAGTAAAGTTATAGTTAAGAAGTTTCTGAAGGAATAGATAATAATTAAAGGCAAACAAAAATGAGAAGCAAAGATGCGCTTCTCATTTTTATTTTATTGACACGCCAAAGAAATCAATGTTATGCTAATCTTTTTTACTTTTGCCTGCTCTAATACTTAACAGCGTGAAATCCACAATACTTAAATCACTCTATTGCTTGTTGTTAGCAAGCATACTTACTTCTGCCACTGCACAGGATGCCGTTACAAAAAGAATTATTGAGATTGGCAAAACCGACAACCGGTCGATGCAACATCTTGATGTTTTGTCGAACAGGATAGGAGGAAGGCTATCGGGATCGGATGCATATAATAATGCAGTTGAATGGGCTGCCGCTGAAATAAAAAGCTGGGGCATGGAAGTTTTGATTGAAGAGGCAGGATCGGTTCCTGTTGGTTTTAACAGGGGACCCTGGTTTGGTAAGCTGCTTGGCGAAAATGGTATGAGTCTGCATTTTGCTACTCCAAGTTACACTTCAGGAACTAAAGGTGTACAAACCGGTCATGTTTTAATAGAGCCTAAGACTCAGGAAGAGTTTAACAGGATGAAAGGGTTGCTTAAAGGTGCCTGGGTTTTAATTGACGGAACTAATAACGGGTATCCTATTGATATTTCGGAGAAAGCAGACAGAAGAAGAGATAGTTTGATAGCTGCCAATGTTAAGATTGCCGAGCAAAACAGAGCAATTGAGGCTGAAAACAGGAAATCGGAAACAAAGAAAGAGCTGATAAAACTGAATGATGAGCCTGCACTATTCTACAGGCAAATGAAAGATGCGGGAATACTTGGAATAATTCAATCATCGAAAGTGCCGATACAGGTTATGTACGACAGGAAGAACATGAATTCAATGACATTTAATAACCTGCCTACAGTACCCGATATTAAGCTTGATGAAAATCAGTATGATATAATAAAGAAGATGGCGCTTGAACGCCGTAATTTCCTCCTTGAGTTTGATATAAGAAACCACTTTAAACCCGGACCTGTTAAGTTTCACAATGTAACAGGCATTATAAAAGGTACAAAGTTTCCGAATGAATATGTAATACTGGGTGCTCATCTTGATGCTTACGATGTTGCAACAGGTGGTGTTGATAACGGATCGGGGGTATCACCAACAATGGAGGCCGCCCGACTAATTCTTGCAGCCGGAGGAAAGCCTAAACGTACAATAATGGTTTGTCTCTTTGCCGCAGAGGAGTTCGGATTAATTGGTTCGGAAAGCTGGGTTGCAAAACATAAAGATAAGTTACCATATATATCGAACATGTTCAACAGAGATTATGGTCCGCTGGCTCCAACCAATATCAGTGTTCCTGAAGCCTGGTGGGATGATATGGTTAAAATTTGTGAGCCAATAAATTCAATTAACCCGGAGATACCTTTCAAGGTTACAAAAAGGGAACCACGCAAACGACCAACATCAGCCGGAGGCTCTGATCATGCACCTTTTGCTATGGCAGGAGTACCAACAGTTCATTTTGGCATTGAAGATGTGAAAGGGTACAATTTCAGTTACGGTGAAATATGGCACACCGAGAGAGACCTGTATAACAAAAGCATTGCTGAGTATCAAAACCATACAGCAATAGTTACCGCGGTTGTTGTTTATGGCATTTCCAACTTAGATCATCAGCTTTCGCGCAAAGGTTATTTTCTTGATGATAAGCTGATTCAGTAATTAATGAAAGTGGAACCTGCAAAATATGTTGAGCCTGATCCTGTCAAGATTCAGGCAATTAAAGAGCTGCTCGACAAGAAGGTAGAGTTTTATAACACACCTGACTTTATTGCCCCTGACCCAATAAGCATCCCCCACTTATTTACAGTAAAGGAGGATATTGAAATTGCCGGCTTCCTGTCGGCAACCATTGCCTGGGGCAACAGGGTGAGCATTGTAAGGAATGGTCGCCGGCTGATGGAAATGATGGATAATAGTCCGCATGAATTTGTAATATCTGCTTCGCCCAAAGAGTTGATGCGTCTCAACAGGTTTGTACATCGTACTTTCAATGATACTGACTGTTTGTTCTTTATTGAATCGTTAAGGAATATTTATCTCAATCACAACGGACTTGAAGCTGTCTTTTCGGCAGGAATCACAGGCGGCAATACCGATGCTTATGATGCGATTTTAAGCTTCAGAAAAACATTCCTCTCCATTCCTCACTTAACCCGGTCGGAAAAGCATGTTGCTAATCCTGAAAAGGGCAGTACAGCCAAAAGAATTAACATGTTCCTGAGATGGATGGTGCGAAAAGATAACAAAGGTGTTGACTTTGGTATATGGGAAAAGATTAAACCCGCGCAGTTATACTGTCCGTTGGATGTACACTCCGGACGAGTTGCAAGAGAATACGGACTATTGGCTCGCCCACAAAACGACTGGAAAGCAGTGAGAGAACTAACAACATCCTTACGAATACTTGACCCTGCCGATCCTGTTAAGTATGACTTTGCCCTCTTTGGTACGGGAGTTAATGCATGATACGCGATCTAATCATACAGCCTAATTATTTGTAACATAGCACTTAACAAATTCTGCAAAATGAATGAAAAGCACATCAGGTGTATTGATCATCAGATAAAGCATAATCAGAACAAGAACATACTACTTGATGGGAATAGCATAGGTTTGAATTTTACTGCAGAAACAATTCAGTATATAAGTGAATTTCGAAATGCAGGAGAAAATACTTCGGAGGTTGTAATAAACTATGCTGCACAGAAAGCACTTGAAGAATTTTGTCGCGTAAACCAGTACTATTCCTTTAATGCTGATGCAAGGCATGAACTCCATAAAATATACCTTAATTTGCTCCAAACCATTATTTCGGATAAATGGACGATTGAAGAAATTGAAAAGGAACATTACAGCAATCTGAAACAATGGTTGTTAAAGACAAATCCTGTAGCTGAGAAGATATTCTCCAATATGCAAACCTCGGTTGAGCCTGTTGTTTGTGCAGAGTATTCGGCTGAGTTTCAAATAGAACTACTGAGGATAGATTTAAACACTATAATGCAGCCTGTGCTTGATATAGGATGTGGCAAGAATGCAACATTAACAACATTTTTGTGCAAACAGGGCATTAAAGCTTATGGTATTGACCGATACACATTTCATGAACCCCATTTGATAACCTCTGACTGGTTGGAATACAACTTTGAAACAGCAAAATGGGGAACCATAATCAGCAACATGAGTTTTTCGAACCACTTTGTGCATCATCATCAAAGAGAGGATGGAAGATTTATAGAATATGCCTGGAAATACATGCAGATACTCAAATCGCTAAAAATAGGAGGTAGGTTTTATTATGCTCCTGACCTGCCTTTCATAGAAAAATACCTGGATGATAAAAGCTACCTGATTGTCAAGCATCAGATTGAACCCCTCAAAATGAAAACCACAATTATAGAAAGGCTTCAATAAAAGAATTTTAGCCATAAAACAGCAGAGGATCTCTTAACTGTGTAGAATGCAGGACATAAAATAAGATCAGCAAATAAAAACACTGATTCAGCGTGCTCTTAAATATTGAACCGGCCAGTTGGCTGAATCGCCGAGTTCTCTGGCTGCTTGTAGAGCAAAGTATGGATTTCTTAAAAGCTCCCTACCCAGCAGTATCATATCGGCCTGACCATTATTTAGAATATCTTCGGCCTGTTGAGGTGTAGTTATTAAACCCACAGCACCTGTTAAGATCCCTGTTTTTCTTATAGCTTCAGCAAAATGAACCTGATAGCCGGGGCCTAATACAATCTTTTGGTCTGCAATATTTCCACCTGATGAGCAATCTATCAGATCAACACCAATCTCTTTTAAAATAGCAGCTAGTTTAACAGCTTCCTCAATATTCCATCCACCCTCATACCAATCGGTTGCCGAAATACGAACAAACAATGGCAACCCCTGTGGCCATAAAGACCTGACAGCTTGTGATATTTCCACAAGCAGGCGGGCTCTGTTTTCAAACGACCCACCATAGTTATCAGTACGCCGGTTTGTAAGAGGCGATAGGAACTCATGGATTAAATATCCATGGGCGGCATGGATTTCAAGTACCTTAAAGCCAGCCTTAAGCGATCTGACAGCAGCTTTCTTGAAGTCGCTTATAATTTTATTAATACCTTCTATACTCAACTCTGTAGGTGATGCATCATCCTTTGAATAAGGAATTGCACTTGGAGCAACTGGTTGCCAGCCACCATCGTTTGGTAGCACCTGACCTCCGCCCTCCCACGGGGTTTTGTGCGATGCTTTTCGTCCGGCATGAGCAATCTGTATCCCTGCTATACTTCCATTTGCATGGATAAAGTCAGAAATTCTTTTCAATGAAGCAATATGATCATCATCCCATATACCCAAATCGCCAGTTGATATCCTGCCCTCAGGTGAAACCGCTGTAGCTTCCACAATTATTAATCCGGTTCCACCAACAGCCCTGCTTCCTAAATGAACCAGATGCCAATCGTTTGCAAACCCATTAATTGCCGAATATAGACACATAGGCGACATAACAATTCGGTTAGGAAAAATAATATCCCTTATAACTAAAGGTTTAAATAAAGATGCCATATTGAGAACGTTGATTTTGAAGTAAGTGAGCATTAAAACACCATCAAAATTAATTGATAGAAAGTTACTAAACAACAAACAAATGCAAGTAAAGCATTAATTGTTTCGGCAGTTATTACTATATTTGCTAATCATCAAAGCAATAAGTGTTTATTTTCAAGCACTTTCATTAGGAGAGGATAGACTGAGGCACTATAAAATATCTCCCATTAATTCTCACTGATAGGATTTCTATCTCTAACCGCCTCAAATTGAAAGGAAGTAAAATGAATTATAAAGAGAGTTTTCTATACCAGCCTCGCAAGTACAACGAAATTGAGTTATGGAAAGATGTTACAGATGAACAATGGAATAACGCACACTGGCAGAGAAAAAATTCAATAAGAACTATCGATCAGTTAAGTAAAGTTATAAAACTCAACGACTATCAGAAATCAGAAATTTCAAGAACAATTGATGAATTAAATAAGCAAGGTAAAGAGCCATTACGCATCACCCCTTATTATGCCTTGCTTATGCATGAAGATCCTTTTAACCCTGTAATGTGTGCTGATGAAAAACCGGGAGTACGTCTTGATCCTATATTTTGGCAAAGCATTCCAACACCGGCAAACCTTTTATTTCCTAACACGGGCAAAGAGGGATTGATGGAAGAATCCTCAAGAAGCTACGGTGCTGCATATCAAAGATATCCTAACAGAGTGGCATTGTTTGTCGCCGAAAACACAAGTTGCGCTTCATATTGTGTACATTGTCAGAGAGCTAAATCACTCGATAGCACAGTTGAGGTAAGTACCAATGATATAAATAAGGGCTTATTTTACATCTCGGTTAACGAAAATATTGATGAGGTCCTTGTTACAGGTGGTGATGCCTTGATGATCAGCGAGAAACGACTGCAATATGTGCTTGAAGAGCTAAGTAGAATTCCGCATTTAAGGGTTATTCGGATAGCTACAAGAGTTCCTGTTGTAATGCCCATGGGTATAACTGATAATTTGCTTGAGCTTATAAATACATCAGCCAACAAGTACAATACAGGTATAGATAAATATGTGTACTTTATGACACATATCAATCATTATCAGGAAATTACTGCCGAATTTGCCGAAGCTGTAAAAAAAATAAGAGAGCATGGTTTTACAATAAGGAACCAAACGGTTTTACTTAACCATGTTAATGATTATTATAAAACACTTGCTGAAACCTTCAGACGGATGTTCTGGGTTGGCGTGCATCCATATTATCTGTTGCAGTGCCATAAAGAAAAAGGAATAGTCCATTTTATCACGCCAATCCAAATTGGCAAGATTTATATGAAGGCATTGCAGGGATGGATTTCGGGCATCACAAAGCCAAATTACGCCGCTAATGTTGAAGGAGGAGGTGGCAAAGTAATGTTAATGCCATCAGGACACGATACGTTACATTTATCGACTAGTATTGAGGATCGAATATCAAAGAGTTATGCAACAGTGAGCACTTGGGATGACCGTAAACTGGCAGGTTACGAGGCATTAGGCAGAGCAACACGTGAAGAATATAACAACGCGGTTGAAGTAATGGACAAGTTTATTGGACGACCCGGTGTATTTCTCCCTAAAATTATCATAATTGATGAAAATGGAAAGCATATTGAAACCACTAACAGAACTAACCTTCCTCGATTAAAGAAGAAAACTAAAACAAAGCTGCTTAATTATAAACCCTACAGGGATGATATGCCTGTAACTAATCCGTCGGAAATAAGTAATGAACTCGATGAATTATACAGTAAATCGAAATACAATTCCTGAAATGTCGAAGTGCTTAATTGATAGTACTTGATGGGAGAAATTTAGTGGTAAATTGTGGTGGAATGTGTTATAAAAGCCGAGAGATTATTTACAAACCGTAGAAAAATTGACCTGTATAAGGTTGATTATTATACGATAATTGGTTTGTTGTTGAGAGTTAAAAGTACTGTAATTATTTATTTAGTAAAGGGTTTAAGTGAAATGAAGAGAGGGTTTAAGTGATATGAGGTTAATGAACAAGTTGTAAGATGTGACCGATTGAGTGATTTAAGATTGATGATTGCACTAAAAGTTTTGTGTGAATCTTTAGGGGTTTACTATTTTCATATATTAGCACAGATTTTAAAAAGGTTATACCTGCTTATCAGATTTCTCTGATTTGATAAGTATTGCCAGCTAATTTTCTTACATCAACCGCAAACCTAATTAAACCACCAACATGAAGAAACTCTTTACTATTCTATTGCTGCTGATAGCTGTGGCTACGGCTAATTCACAAACTATTGGATCTGATATTCAATATGTTCGTAGTGGGTTTTCAGACCGTGAAAGTTCTGATGTATATCTTGGTCTCGGCACAGGCATAAACAATTATACCGGATTGGCAGGTCTATCACTTAATGTGAGAATTATAAACAATGTTTACATACAGGGCGGACTTGGAATAAGTACCTGGGGTTACAAGAGGAACATTGGCTTAAGATTTGACAAGTCAGACGGCAAAGGATGGTCATTTATAGCAGGTTATACAAATTGTAGCGGATTAAATAATGTAGAACTCGAACTTGAAAACAGTATGAATTTCAAGGAAACAGTTACATTAGATTTAAAAAGCAAAAGTGCGCTTGATCTTAAAGCAAGCCACAAGTGGAATTCAGGCAGAAAGAACTTTTTCTATATCGACTTAGGATATTCTATTCCTTTAGAAGAGACACAGTATAGAGTAATATATGGAGGTAGTATTAATACAGCATCAGAACAGGTACTCGATATATTATCTCCGGGTGGAGTAATTATCGGACTGGGCTATATGTTTGGATTGTAACTAACCTAAGTTATTTAATAGCTGTAGTTTAACTATTGCTATTGATTAGGAATTAATCAGGAAAAGAGAGGCGCTACATGTGTCTCTCTTTTCCTTTATTTATTACCTCGATACTGAAAAGGGTAAATCAGATTTTGAAATCTTACTATTTATGTCGGGCTTGGAGCTCATTATTATGTTCATGATACCTCCGTTCATTAAATCACTATGAGTTAAATAGAGTTTGCTGTAATGTTTGTTATTTAATTTAGTGCCTGACCTATAAATATTCTCGTTACTGTTTTCGGGTGCTTCAATAATGAACTTCTTGCCATTGGTAAGATTGAGAGTTACCTTTTTGAACAGAGGAGCTCCAAGCACATATTCACCGGTACCCGGACAAACAGGATAAAACCCCATTGCAGAGAAGACATACCATGCCGATGTTTGTCCGTTATCCTCATCCCCACACAATCCATCGGGTAATGCGGTGTACATTCTGTTCATAGTTTCACGAACCCGGTATTGTGATTTCCATGGTTTACCTGCATAGTTATACAGATAAATTCCATGTTGCACAGGCTGATTACCATGAGCATATTGTCCCATGTTTGCTACCAGCATCTCAGTAATCTCATGAATCTGATAACCATAATAAGAGTAGTCGAACAGGGGAGGTGCAGTGAAAAGTGAATCGAGTTTAGCTGCAAAGTTTTCGCTTCCACCCATTAAGGTAAGTAAGCCATTGATATCATGGAAAACACTCCAGGTATAATGCCATGAACACCCTTCGGTAAAAGCGTCACCCCATTTATGAGCAACAAAAGGAGTTTGGAATGAGCCGTTTGAATTTCTTCCCTGCATAAAGCGGGTAGCCGGATTATAAACATTCTTATAGTTCATGGCCCTTTTTGAAAAACGCTCAACCTCATCAGTCGGCCGTTTCAACTCCTGCGCAAGTTTCATTATAGTAAAATCATTATACGCATACTCCAACGTGCGTGCCACATTCTCATTAACTCCCACATCATAGGGTATATAACCCATTGTGTTGTAGTATTTAACACCAAATCGACCAACTGATGACAGCGGCCCTTCATTCTCTGAATTCTTGAGTAACGCCTCATAAAGAGTTTCAATATCATAACCTCTTATTCCTTTAAGATAAGAATCAGCAATTATAGCCGCAGAATTACTACCAATCATACAATCCCTATGTCCGGGACTTGCCCATTCGGGAAGCCAGCCACTTTCCTTGTAAGTATTGGCCAATCCCTCCATCATCAAACCGTTTAATTCGGGATTCAGAATAGTGGATAATGGAAACGCTGCCCTGAAAGTATCCCAGAAACCATTATCGGTAAACATTACACCTGGGAGAATTTTGCCGTTAAAAGGACTATAATGAACAGTATTACCATGACTATCAATTTCATAAAACTTGCGTGGGAACAACAAAGTACGATACAATGCTGTATAAAAGGTAACAAACTGATCATGAGTACCACCCTCAACTTCGATCTTACCAAGTTCTTTATTCCAAATATCAGCAGCCTTACTGAGGGTGATCTTAAAATCATCATTGCCAATTTCACTCCTGAGGTTTAGCTCAGCCTGCTCAAAACTTATGAATGAAGATGCAACTTTGCAGGTAATTGATTTACCGCGGCAATCGGCAAACCTGACTGCCATACCTGCCTTACGTCCTTCAACTTCATTATTGTTGGACCATGTAGTATCTGACCATACTTTTACATCCGACACTGCTTTGTCAAAATAAATGATGAAATAATTCCTGAAGTTTTCAGGCACGCCGCCACTATTATAGCTTGAGTAACCTATAACTTTATTATCGGCAGCTATGTACTTCATCATCGAGCCTTTATGAAACCCATCAATAATAAGCCATGCCGAATCAGCGCTATTGAATGTAAAGCGGAGTTGTGCAGACCGGTCGGTTGGAGTAATTTCAGTTGTTACATCATAATCAGAGAGATAAACCGAGTAATAGTGAGGCTTAGCGGTTTCGCTTTTGTGCGAGAACCATGATCCCCTTTTCAGTGCATCAATTACAGGTTTGCCTGTCATCGGAAACAGTGAAAAACAACCGTAATCATTAATCCATGGACTGGGCTGATGCGTTTGCTTAAAACCGCATATCTTCTTTGCAGTATATGAATATTGCCATCCATCACCATTCTTAGCAGTTTGTGCTGTCCAGTAGTTCATCCCGTAAGGTAATCCGACTGCAGGATATGTATTCCCGTTTGAAAATGCAAAATCGCTTAAAGTTCCAATAAGAGGATTTACGTAATCAACTAGATTCCTGTTGCTTTGAGCATAGTTGACACTAAAAGGAATAAGTGACAACAAAACCAACTGAACTGTTTTCTGCTTGATTAACTGATGGACTAACTCAAAGAAATATAGGATCAACGAACCATTGTATTTTATCGCTTGCTCAGCCAGCACTGTACTATTAAGTTTCTTCATCGAAATACACTTTATAATAATTCATATTCCTTTCATTATCATACCCCTTTTCAATATTATCACGGTTTCCGTGAATATAGATGTGAAAGTTTTTGTCGAGCTTAAGTATGCTCTTGAATATTTTTGACTGCTTCTTTACAGCCGGGCCGGATATATCGAAGTTATCACCAACCTTTACTTGTCGCTCAGCCTCAAAATCCTTTTTGTATTCATTAAATGTTTCAATCACATCTTTATCTGAGAAAACTTCGCTTGCAAACTCCTCCATCACAAAGTTATCCTTTTCTTTAAAGAACTTAATCGACTTATTAAGTAGCTCTGCCTGAGCAGGTCGGTCGATATCGAAGCTTTCGGGTAACTTATTGCTGACAAAGTTTCTGCATAAATCAAGAGCTTCACGGGTTTTATGGAAGTCATCATCACGCTCCCTTAATTTAAGAAATTCATCAAACCAATAGTGGCTTTCGGTGCTTTTGCCTGAGCTATCGATAACAGCACAAACATATCCGCTCTCTTCTTCGGTATTAAATATCAGGCAACCCTTTTCAAGCTTATTTATATTTATACCATCCTCATGATCAACGCTATAATTATCATCGACAGGATAAACCTTCAGGAATGTCTCCCTCGATTCTGATTTAAACATACCAATTGCATCCACCTCTTCACCATCTAGTATCAATCCTGAAAATAACACCACATAAAATTCACCCGGCTTAATCATCGGATGGGTGGATCTCGAATACAAGTGCTTGGTCAGGTTAACCGAGTTATCATAGAAGGTTTGCGTATCCTCGAAGATATCTTTGGCAAAAGAATATACTTCATTCAGCTCCAGGCTACTTTCATGAAACAGGTTAAAGTACTCGTTTTTAGCAAAAGGAGTGAGGAAGTACTTAGAAAGGAGTGCGAGAACCTCATCTTTAACACGAAGTTCCGATCCTGAAATACGCACACCCTCATCGCGACCTGCGTTGCCACAATTGTGAATAATAAGCTTTTTAACTGATGCTTCGCTCGTTACGATCATAAAGATATCTTACAGTTTATATTTGCAATAATACTAAGGAAAATTCGTAAGTGTGTTGTATTTTAGCCACATTATTAAAAATATTGGAAAATGAAATTAAAGATCTCAATCATTCTTACTCTTGCACTTGCAACCGGTCTTGGCGAACTGTTAGCCTGCACAAACTATTTAGTATCGAGAGGTGCTTCGGCAGATGGTAGCACGATGATCAGTTACGCCGCCGATTCACATATACGTTATGGAGAACTGTATTGGCGTCCCGCTGCCGACTGGCCTGAAGGAGCTATGGTAACAATGTACGATAGGGGTACAGCAAAACCACTCGGACAAATTCCTCAGGTAAGGCATACCTACCAGTTAACCGGCTTTATGAATGAGCATCAGGTGGCAATTGGTGAAACTACGTTTGGAGGTCGTCATGAACTGGAAGATTCAACAGGAATAATTGACTACGGCAGTCTGATGTTTCTTGCTCTCCAAAGATCAAAAACTGCCAGGGAAGCCATCCGGGTTATTGCCGAACTAGTTGAAAAACATGGCTATGCAAGTTCAGGCGAATCCTTTTCAATAGGTGATCCAAATGAGGTTTGGATTATGGAAATAGTTGGAAAAGGCACCAATCTTGTAGTTGATAAAAAGACAAACGTACTTAGTAATGCAAATAAAGGTGCTGTATGGGTTGCTATTCGCGTACCTGAAGGCTATATATCAGCACATGCAAATCAGGCAAGGGTAAACATCTTTAGGCCCGAAAATAAAAAAAACTCAATCAGCAGTAAGAACTTTAACCTGATTAACAACCCCGAGCTTGACTTCATCTACGCTCATGATGTGATATCTTTTGCAAGAACAAAAGGTTATTTCAATGGTAAAGATCAGGATTTTAGTTTCAGTGATGTGTATGCACCGTTAACATTTGATAATGTACGTTTTTGTGAACTCCGGGTATGGTCGGCATTCAAAGAGGTTAATAAAGAGATGTTTAAGTATTATGATTATGCCAAAGGCGATATCACAAAAGAGAGAATGCCTCTGTTTATAAAACCCGATCGCAAACTTACTCCACGTGATCTAATGCAGTTTAAGCGCGATTATATGCAGGGAACCGAACTCGACATGTCGAAAGATATTGGAGCAGGCCCATTCGAATCGCCATATAGATGGCGTCCACTCACATGGAAGTACGATACAACCGAGTATTTTAATGAGCGTGTAACCGTAACACAACAAACCGGGTTTTCATTTATAGCACAAATGCGTAACTGGCTTCCCGATCACATAGGTGGCATTAACTGGTTTGGAGTAGATGATGCAGGTTCAACTGTTTATGTTCCTTTCTATTGCGGAATAAACAGCGTGCCACATACATTTGCCGAAGGAAATGGTGATATGCTAACTTATTCGGATGATGCCGCTTTCTGGGTCTTTAACAGAGTTGCACATTTCGCTTATCTATTCTATAACAGAGTGATGCCCGATTTAAAGAAAGTGCAGGATGAACTTGAAGCAAAATTTGCTGAAGAGGTTAAGAAGATTGATGCAGAAGCACTTGCAATGCATAAAACAGATCCTGCAAAAGCAAGAGAGTATATTACAACCTATTCACATAATGCCGCAAACGGTACAGTGAAAAGATGGAAGGAGCTCGACAACTTCCTTCTTGTGAAGTACCTGGATGGAAATGTGAAGAAAGAGAAAGATGGACAGTTTTTACGCAATCCATGGGGATATCCTCAGTCACCATTGCACCCTGGTTATTCCGATACATGGAAACGGGAAGTGATCAAGGAAACCGGCGATAAATTTAAAATGCAATAGTGTTCCTACATTAAGGTGCCTGTTGTAAATATCAGTTCATGTGCGACTATGCAATGCTATCCTGTTGCCTTCGCTATCATAGAACACCGCCATATATCCAAGTTCTTCACTTATAAGTGTTTTACTCATCATAATCTTACCACCGGCCTGTTCTATTCTATCGAGATCAAGCGACAAATCGCCGGTTGGTGTAGTGAAGTATAAAAGTGGACCCTCATGTCCGGGAGTATAAACCTCAGGGTTATACACTAATCCTCCTCCCGAACCATAACTGTTTTGTTCCATTGGAAACCATGCCATTTGGGTTTTGCCAAAAGTTTGACGCTCAAGGCGCTGAACGAAAATTGATTCGTAAAACCTGATTGCACGGTCCATATCTGATACCGGAATTTCAAACCAACCAACTACATTTTCTTGTGCCATGTTTTTTTACTTTATAAGTTTTATAAAGTAACTACTCAAACATAACAATTGTTAATCTCTAATGAAAAAAAAGAGAGAAGGCAATTCAAAAAAATGAAATTAACTCTATAATAATGATTATTGCAAGAGCTTGCAGTACGGTTTACTTTTCTATTCTGATCCTCGCATCAACTGCTGTAACCCCTTTACTATTACCAAGCAATGGATTTATGTCCATTTCAGCTATTTCGGGAGCAACTTTACATAGGATAGATAACCTTACAATAACATCAGCAAATGCTTCTATATTAACACCTTCCTGTCCTCTTACACCTTCAAGAATCTTATACGATTTCAATGATTTGATCATTTCAAGAGCTTCGGTGCGCGATATAGGCGCCAGTGAAGATTGAACATCCTTAAGCACTTCAATAAATATACCTCCCAGACCACAAAGTACCATGTGGCCGAAGTTAGGCTCCATTTTTGCACCGGCAAAGATCTGAACCCCTGAAAGCATTGGCTGTATAAGTACTGCAGTTGTTTCAGGAATTACTATCATTCTCTCGAATTCACTTCTTACCACATCATCACTGCCAACATTGAGTGTAACTCCGCCAACATCTGATTTATGAACAGGACCCACTACCTTCATCACAACAGGATAGCCAAGTCGCTGTGCCTCAGATACAGCATCGGCTGCAGAGGTAACTACTGCTTCGCCTGCCCGTGGAATACCTGCTCCATCAAGAAGCTGCTGTACCATTTCGGGTGATATATAACCATTTTCAGATGCATCAATTACCGCTCTTATAGCTTGAGTATCAACTTCAGGCATATCAGCAACGGCAATAGGAGCGGGAGTGTTATACACTCTCGCAAGAGCATTGCCAAAAACTACTTCATCGGGGAAATTGATGCGCCCCTCAGAAATAAAATAGTCAATTTCATCTTTTACGTTAATTACCGAGGGAAGAATAGGGAAAATTGGCTTGCTGCATGTGTTCATCTTCTCATGAAGCAACTTGTAAACATCATAATTATCGAATAGACCCGGACTGCCAAAAATAACTGCCATGCCGTCGATATTATCAAATTTTTTATCGCAATACTCAATAATCTCGCCTAATTGTTCTGCTGTTCCTGTTGCTAAGAAGTCGATAGGGTTAGAAACTGAAGAACCAGGGAATAACTTAGCAAGTAATTCAGGACTTTCGAGATGAGGAACTTCAAATCCATTGTTCGAAAGAGCATCTGTAAGCATAACTGCCGGTCCGCCGGCATGAGTTATAATTGCTATGTTTTTGCCTTTAAGCTTTTTATGCATAAAAACAGCTGCCACGGTAACCAACTCTTCGCGACCATAACACCTTACTATACCGGCTTTTCTAAACAAAGCATCAACTGCAGTATCGCTACTTGCCAATGCACCTGTATGTGAAGAAGCAGCCCTACTGCCTGCTGATGAACTGCCTGATTTTATGGCAGCAATACTACAGCCTTTGCTTATTAACGATGATGCATGCTTTAGCAGCAACTCAGGCTTTGTAATACTCTCAACATAAAGTAATTTAACACGAGAACTGTTTTCAGGATCAAAGGTTTCATCAAGATACTTAAGCACATCTTCAACTCCCATCTGAGCACTGTTCCCTACAGAATAAACACTGCTGAATGATAAGCCATTACGCATACCCGATTCCATAATGAATACAGCAGTAGCTCCTGAACCTGATATAAATTCAACACCTTGAGGATTCAATGTTGGTATAGGTTCTGTAAATACCGAAGTATGATGATGATTCATCATGCCGATGCAGTTAGGGCCTATAAGACAACCATTTACACTATTGATTGTATCAACTATCTGCTTTTCGAGGATTGCACCCTCTTCACTCTCTTCATGAAAACCTGCTGAAAAAATAATAAAAGCTCTCGTCTCTTTTTGATTGGCAAGAATCTCGACAGTTGCCGGACAATATTTTGCTGCTATAGCAAGAATAGCAAGATCAACCTGCGGTAAATCGGAAGGATCCTTATAACACTTAACACCTTGAACTTCTGTCTCTTTTGGGTTGGTCACATATAAGCTCCCACCAAAACCATTATCTAATAAATTCTTAAGAACTTTTCCGCCCGGTTTTGTTACATCATTTGAGCCACCTATAACTACAATGCTTTTAGGATTGATTAACTGCTGATTGATCATGATTACTAGTTAGTTATGGAAATATAATATACATATTTATCAGCGGCGAAGTTAAGGAATTTGTAGTGAGTATCCATAAGAACTTAATAAAACAAGGATGAAACTGGAAGATGAAATTCAAAAAATACTGAGTGAAAAACCTGAAGGCATGTCGGTACACGATATTGCCCGCCAACTTATGGAGAATGGAGTGCTAAACAGTAACGATAGCAAAGTATGTTACTTTCAGGTGCATGCACGAACTTTCAATAATTCTGAATTATTCAAACGTGATGGGAATTTGGTGAAACTGAAAAAGAAAATTTAACGCATACTCTTTCAGAAACGACAAATTGTTATTACTAAAAAGCGTAACGTTGCTATGCTGAGTTGTATTCAATATGAACAGACAAAGCGTACACTGTTATTAACTATTTAATTACAGATAATTTAAAGTTTAAAACAATCAGTAAGATTACCGGATGAATTAAGTAAAAACAGAGAATGCATTGCTTTGGACAATGCATTCCGTTATTTCTTGCAATTGGAGATTGGATCTTTGAAATTATTAATCTTCCAGCATAATAGAGATTGCCACAACGCCGGGACCAACATTTACCCCAAGAACCGGAGATGCTTCATTAACAAAAACAGGACGCATGTTAGTAAGTTCAACCATCTGCTCCTCGAACCAGTTAGCGCTTGAATGATTCTTTGCATGAGAGATTGAGTAACCCCAGATCTTCTTGTTATGAAGTAGCTTCTTAATATTTTCAATAACTAATTTACGGCTACCGGCTTCAGTAAAAGGCTTTCCGAAAGTTTCGGTGCGCCCCTCATCATTTACAGTAACAATAGGCTTAAGATTTAGAAGTGAGCCAATTAATCCTTTAGTATAGCTTACACGACCGCTTTTTACCATGTACTTAATCGTTTTAGAAGACACATACATCTTTGTATTTAGCGACCATTTTTCAATCTTCTCAACCAGCTCATCATGATTAGCACCTTTTTCAAGTTCTTGCGCAGCCCTAAGAGTAACCAACCCTAATCCACTGGAAATACGGCGACTATTAACTACACTTATTCTCTTACCTGAATGTTCGGAGACTGTATGAGCTGCTTTCTTACTATTAGAGAATGTGCCACTCATTGCAGCGCTAAGGTGTATACCTATAATTGAATTGTAATGACTTGAAAGGAAGGAATATCTGTTAAAGAACTCTTTATAAGCAGGTTGAGCTGTACTTGGGTAATTAGGTTCGCTATCAAGCATCTGATAAAACTGAGCGGGCAATAAGGTTAATCTGTCAAGGAAATATGTATCGCCGAAATGCACGCTCAACGGCACTACCTGAATTTTATGTTTCTCAATAAGCTCCTGTGGTATATCGCAGGTTGAATCGGTTACTAAAGCAACCGGAAATTTTTCGCTCGAAGCGATGTTTTGCTGCATTACCATATCATCAACCTTCTGGAATGAGATGCTTCCATATTTATTAAGCACCTTCATTACTTTTGATGGATGGTCGGTATGGATATGTACCCTTATTTTTCGAGGTGACCCGGCAACGACCATCGAATCGCCGAAATGAGCTATTGACTTTCTCACCTGGGAGAGATCTATCTTTTTTGTTTCGTCAGTTGAGATCATAGCCTCGGTGCAATACCTGAATGTAATGACGTCATGAGAAACAACTTCAGAATCAGCTATAACAATAGCATCACGGCCTGATAACATCTTTCTCAGCTCACCTGCTTTAACAAACTCAACAATGCCCTGAAGGAAAACAACAAATCCTTTTGCCCCTGCATCAACAACTTTCGATTTTGATAAGACTTCGAGGCGGGTGGTTGTTGCATTAAGAGCTTCAACAGCTTTTTGATACGCTAATGCAAGTAGTTCAATAAAATCGTTGATGGTATCTTTAAGGATATATACAAATTCAGCCCATTCTCTAATAACCGTTATCATTGTACCCTCAACCGGGTTTGCAATGGCTTCATAGGCATAAGTAACAGCTTTCCGGATAGCTTCGGCAAACAATTCAACTGTTATAGTTTCATTTTTCTGAAGTTCATTACTAAAGCCGTAAATAAACTGAGCAAATATAATTCCTGAGTTACCTCTTGCACCAGTAAGAGCTGCATCAGCAAGAGCAGCAGCCGTTACACGAAGATCGGATGTAGGAATTGGGGTGTCAACTATCGACCGCATTGTGGATGCAAGGTTTGTACCTGTATCTGCATCCGCTACAGGAAATACATTGATTTTATTCAAATAAACCTGATTCTCAAATATCTTTTGCGCTCCTGCAAGAAAACTATAATATAGAGTCTTCCCATCGAGCTGGGTAATTGATTTTTGCTGTGTGTTCAACGTTCGCTAAGATAAGGTTACACCTAATATTAAACATACATAAAGAACAAAAGTTGATGGCATATATACCACCACTATTCCAAATTCAGAGCAAAGATACGAGTAATAGAATTAAAATAGGCTTAAAATGTCATTAAGTAAAGTATGTCAATCATCTACTTGATTCTTTTAAATTTAGACAGATTATCAGCCATGATTATGTTGTTTAATTCATTTACCATGTCAGAATAATTGTTTGTAGTGCCGGCTAAGTACATTTCGGAAAATGGGTTAGCATCAAGAATGTTATCAAGGATCTCGTTAGTTGAAGGTGTTGCCCTCATATTGCTGTACTCCTCGTATGTCCATCTGGTAAACGCTGCATTTTCCGATATACCACGGCGGTCGAGCAAGAACCCTTCGGCAAGTTGAACAGGGTATGCCAATTCACCTTTAAAGTAAACATCACCCGGTGCAGGATACGATACTATACTCTTTTTGTCGTCAGAAAGTATGACAGGAACATTTTTACTGTAATCAGCTTTAGTCTTGTAAATTATAACCGGAGCATGTGCCATGGTAGGTGGTCCTTTAATTGATGCAACTTCAGGTTTTGGTGTTTTGCATGATGCAATAATCAGAAATAATGATCCGATAAATAATAAAAATGATCTGTAGCAGTTCATACCTTTAAGGTTTTTGTAAAGTTTAGATCAAACAAAGATATTAAATAACCTTTTTGAGTTACATTTACGTTAAAAGGTTATTAATTTGGTATGAATGTTGTTATCTAAAAAACATCAATAATTTCTTTTGCATTACCTAAATTGATAGTACTTTTGTTTCATAATCCTAAATACAGTGCTTGCAACTATTAAATGTATAAAAACAATGAAAAAGACAATTTCAACACTATTATTAACATTATTTGCAGTAACATTCTTGTTTGCACAAGAGGCAAATAAACCGGCCGAAGCAAGTAAACCTGCAGCTGATAATCCGAATGCTGCCGATATTTCTTTCACAAAAACAGTTCATGATTATGGAACTATTTTAGTTGGTGGTGATGGTAACAGTGAGTTTGAATTCACCAATACAGGTAAAGAACCGCTAATTTTATCAAGTGTTAGAAGCTCATGTGGTTGCACAGTTCCTAGTTATCCAAAAGAGCCAATCATGCCCGGTAAAAAAGAGATTATTAAGGTTAAATACGATACAGGAAGAATTGGTCCTATTAATAAGACTATCACAGTTATGTCGAATGCTAAGAATTCAACTGTGATATTAAAGATCACCGGCAATGTTGTGAAACCTGCCGAAGAGAGCACAATTCCTGAGAAAAGCTTAACACCTGGTGCTGCACCAACTGCTAAGTAATTGCAGTAAATGATATTTGTACTGTATGAAACTGTCTGTTAGCAGACAGTTTCATTACTTTTTATAGGGTTAATCTACTGCAATTATTACATAAACCCTCTCAATAAACCATAAGATAAAGCTAGGCTTATATAAAAGCGTAGAATAATTATTTTTTAAGAACGTTTTTATTTCTTCAACCAAAATTAAAAGTATAATTTTGCCCCAAGTTTAATTTTACTACCATGCCTAATATTTCAGAACGTGGCACGACGATGCCAGCATCACCAATCCGTAAATTAGTTCCTTACGCCGAAGCAGCTAAAAGAAAAGGAGTGAAGGTTTATCATCTTAATATTGGTCAGCCCGATATCCCAACCCCCGAAGTTGCACTTCAGGCTATTAAAAACTATGACTTAAAGGTCATTGAGTATAGCCATTCGGCAGGTAATGAAAGCTACCGCAAAAAACTGGCTGCTTATTATCAGCGTATAGGAATAAATGTCGATCATAATGAAATCATAATCACTACAGGTGGTTCCGAAGCAATCTCTTTTGCTTTAAAATGTTGTATGAACCCGGGCGATGAAATTATAATCCCCGAACCATTCTACACTAACTATAATGGTTTCGCGATTGATGCCGGTGTTAAGGTAATTCCAATTACTGCAGATATCCAAAACGGTTTCGCTTTGCCTGATATCAGTGAGTTCGAGAAATCAATTAGTCCGCGTACCAAGGCTATCATGATCTGTAATCCTAATAATCCAACAGGTTATTTGTATAGTAAAGAGGAGTTGTTGCAATTAAAAGATTTAGTATTGAAGCATAATCTTTTCCTTTTTGCTGATGAGGTATACAGAGAGTTCTGTTACGATGGAAATGAGCATTTTAGTGTAATGCAGCTCGAAGGTCTCGAAGAGCATGCTATACTTATGGATTCAGTTTCAAAAAGATATAGTGAGTGCGGGGTGAGGATCGGAGCCTTGATCTCAAAAAATAAGAGTCTTATCTCTGCTGCTCTGAAATTTGCTCAGGCACGACTAAGTCCTCCTTCACTGGGACAGGTAATTGGTGAAGCTTCACTCGATACTCCCAAAGAATACTTCACAGAGGTGTATGATGAATATATAGCACGCCGTAATTTTGTAATAAGTGCATTAAACAGAATACCTGGAGTATTTGCTCCGATGCCTAAAGGTGCTTTTTACTCTGTAATAAGTTTACCTGTTGAAGATGCTGATCATTTCTGTCAGTGGTTACTTGAAGATTTTAACTATAATATGCAAACTGTGATGTTGGCTCCGGCATCAGGTTTTTATGCAACTCCGGGTCTTGGGAAGAATGAAGCAAGAATTGCTTATGTTCTTAAACTCGATGATCTTAATAATGCTGTTAGATGTCTAGAGGAAGCTTTAAAAGTTTATCCTTATACCATTAAAAGAGAGGTATCAGAGACAGCCAGTCATTAGTATTTTATAAACTTATCTGAATATTACACAGAGAGGTCATTCCAATAAGGATCGACCTCTTTTTATTAAATATAGAATGCTCAAATAGGTGTTCCTCCACTTTTGATATCAATTTAAGCAGTAAAAGCAACTTTATATCATTCTATGAACTCGCTTTCCTGAGCATACCGGGTTTTATTATAAATGCATATTAAAACAGCATTCAAACAATAACTTCAACCAGGATGATTATAGAATACAGCACTTATTTATTTGTTGTAAAATCTTTATAAAGTAAGTACATCTTTCTTAAGTTCCTGAATTTTGTGAGGTCGGTTTCCCAGCTTTTCTTTATCTCTAATTCGCTCATTCCTGATTCTATCTGCTTTTGCAATAGTTCATTGCCTGCAAGCTTTGAGAAGAAAGAGTTGAAGAAAGTAGGCTTATCATTATCAGCGTTATACATTTCAATTAGCCAGTGCAATCTAAGTCCGGGTTTTTCAACTAAAGCATTTGCTGAATCTCGAAGAATATAACCATAACACTTCTGATCTTTAAATGGAGGATTTGTTGCACCTTGTCTGCTTTTGGGTGTAAATGAGTAGTTCCCCCCTTTAAAGTTAGGATGGCCAATTACTGAAAATGGGTAATCGGTACCACGGCCGACACTTACACGTGTTCCTTCAAATAAGCACAATGATGGGTATAAAAGAATAGATTCAATATCAGGTAGATTAGGGGAGGGCTTAACCGGTGGCGTATAGAGTTTTGAATGATCATAACCCGAACACTTTACGAATTCAACATTACATTTAATTCCTTTCGATAACCACCCCTCTTCATTTACCATATAACCATATTCGGCCATTGTCAAACCATGGACAATCGGAATATTGTGCATTCCAACAAATGATTTATACTTAGTCTCGAGTGTTGGTCCATCAACAAAAAAGCCATTAGGGTTTGGACGATCGAGTATTATCAATGGTATTGAATTCTCGGCACATGCCTCCATCACTAAGGTAAGTGTCGAAATGTAGGTATAGAATCTTGTGCCAACATCCTGCAAGTCGAAAACCATGATATCAATACCCTGAAGATCAGCGGGCAGTGGTTTTTTTCTATTTCCGTAAAGTGAAATTATACGAAGCCCGGTTTTTTGGTCTGTCTCTCCCGAAACATGTTCCCCTGCATCGGCTACTCCTCTGAAACCATGCTCAGGCGTATAAACCTTTGTAACCTTAATTCCCGCTGATAATAAACTGTCAACCAGATGTGTTGAAGCTATCAAGGATGTTTGATTTGCTACAACACCAACTCTTTTATTATGAAGTTTGCTGAAGTAAATATTAGTTCTTTCGGCTCCCGCTATGATAATTGAATCATTTGAACCGGAAACCTGTGGGACAACGATGCTACTATTATCACTCGCTTTATTGCTTGAGCCAGTGAAGTTGAAACATGATTTGAGCAGAAAAAGAAGAATAAATGTAAGATTAGTGGCTAAATGCATTACTCGCGCTGATTAAAATTGTTATTTACAAATCTAAGTGTTATTCTTAACTTTGCCAAAACTCCTGTTAAATTGAACTTTGAATATTTTATAAGCAAGCGCATACGCACTAAATCGGGTGCCTCATTTTCCAGACCAATAATAAGGGTATCAATTACCGGAATTGCATTGGGTTTGGCAGTTATGCTTATTGCTGTTGCTGTTCTTAAGGGTTTTCAAAAGGAGATCAGACAAAAAGTAGTGGGTTTTGGCTCACACATTCAGATATCGCATTACGACTCTAACAACTCTTATGAACAAACGCCTGTAAAGTTGACTGAAGGAGAATTAACCAATCTCAGCAAAATCAATGGTGTTACTCATATCAGTTCCTTTGCTCTGAAGGCTGGTATAGTAAAAACTGCCGATCAATTACATGGTGTTGTTCTGAAAGGAATCGACAGTAAGTATGACTGGAGTTTTTTCAAAGATAAGATCATAGAGGGTAAAGCCCCTCAATTGAATGATTCAGCTGCATCAGCCGATATCCTGATAAGCAGTAAAATAGCAACTCTACTGAATTTTACTATAGGTGATGATGCCAGACTCTATTTTATAAGTGATAATATTATCAGGGGGCGAAAATTCACAATAAGCGGCATTTATGAAACCGGACTTGTAGAATTTGATGAAATGTATGCGATGGCAGATATACGACATATTCAGAGGCTCAATAACTGGAATAATGGCGAAGTATCGGGTTATGAATTGTTGATTAGTGATTTCAATAAACTCGACAAGATTTCGGAGGAGATTTACACTCAAATAGGTTTCGACTTAAACACACAGACTATCAAACAAATATATCCTCAAATTTTCGACTGGATTGAAATCCAGGATATGAATGTCATTATAATACTGGTGCTCATGTCGCTGGTATCAGGAATTACAATAATTTCAACACTTCTCATACTCATTCTTGAACATACGCGCGATATCGGTATACTTAAAGCAATGGGTACAAGCAACAATAGCATACGCCGCATCTTTATGTATGCCAGCACCTATATCACATTATACGGTTTACTATGGGGAAATTTGTTTGCTTTATCGCTTATTTGGATTCAAAAAACATTCGGAATCATACCATTACCTCCTGAATCATACTTTCTTGATCAGGTTCCTGTCTCTATTGGTATCACTGAAATTCTTGCAGTGAATGTTGTAACCTTGATAGTATGCTTTTCAATGATGATAATTCCTTCATTGGTAATTAAATACATTTCACCTGTAAGAGCTATCCGCTTTGATTAATTTACCGGCGAGAGTCAATAATCTATATACCTGTACAAATGGTACTGCAGGAGCAAAACGTTGCTTATCGTTTATGTAGTCCGCACTCCTTGGTTTCGGGGTTCTCCCACCACCAACGTCCTGATCTGATATCTTCGCCCGGCATGATTGCGCGGGTACAAGGCTGACAGCCTATACTTGGAAACCCCTTATCATGCAAGCGATTATAAGGAACATTATTCTCCTTTATATAATTCCATACATCCTGCTCGCTCCAGTCGATCAGTGGATTTACTTTTAATATTTCATTTTTGGTATCCCATTCAAATACCTTCATATCCTTACGCGTAGGCGACTGACCTTTACGAAGTCCGCAAACCCATGCATCCAATCCTGCAAAGGCTCTGCTTAAAGGTTCAAGTTTTCTTATAGAGCAGCATAACTGTCTGTTTTCCACACTGTCATAAAAAAGATTGATTCCTTTAGAGTTTACCATTTCCTGAACTTTCTCTGCCTGTGGCACAAAAACTTCGATAGTTATATTGTACTTTTTCTGAGTTATGTCGAGCAAATCGTAAGTTTCAGGAAAAAGCCTCCCGGTATCAAGAGTAAACATGTAGGCAGAAGGAGCAATTGTAAAGAGCATGTGTGTGATAACCTGATCTTCAAGTCCAAGGCTTGTTGAAAAACCTACTTTGCCATTGAACTCATGGAACATAAAAGCTAAAACCTCCTGAGCTGATTTAGTTTCAAACATCTCGTTGAGTGAGTTCACCAGTTGCATTCTATCTTCGCTCATTTTTCTTCTCTTGTTTTTATCTACTGCAAAGATAAGTATCTTTTTTAATGAAAAGTTGTACTTTCGTGTGATCAAATTCAACCATAGTCTTTATGATGAAAGTACATTTCATAGCAATAGGTGGCAGTGCGATGCATAATCTGGCAATAGCACTTCATAAAAAAGGATACAAGGTAACAGGGTCTGATGATGAGATATTTGAACCTGCTTTGTCGAGATTAAAGAACCTTGGATTGTTACCTGATGAGATTGGCTGGAATCAGAAGAACATTACCGAAGATCTCGATGCTGTTATACTTGGCATGCATGCAAAAGCCGATAATCCGGAGCTGGCAAAAGCAAAAGAGCTTGGGCTGAAAATATATTCATACCCTGAATACCTTTACGAACAATCGCGCAACAAAACCAGAATAGTGATAGGAGGGAGCCATGGCAAGACTACCATTACTGCTATGATCTTGCATGTTATGCGCGATCTTGGAATTGATTGCGACTATATGGTTGGTGCTCAGCTCGAAGGGTTTGATGTAATGGTAAAGCTCACCGAAGAGGCTGAGTATATGGTCTTCGAGGGAGATGAGTACCTTACTTCTGCAATCGACAGAAGGCCGAAGTTTCATCTATATAAACCACACGTAGCATTGATTAGCGGTATAGCCTGGGATCATATCAATGTTTTCCCAACATTTGAGATGTATAAAGAGCAGTTCCGCATCTTTGCCGAAATGATCGAGGACAATGGTACTCTTGTATATTGTGCTCTCGATGAAAATGTTAATGAACTGGCGGTTTCATTAAAGAAAAATAGCATCACCAAAATTCCCTATTATGAAGCTGAATATGAGATTAAAAATGGTGTAACTAATGCCAAATGGGGAAATGAGCTAATTCCTTTGAAGATCTTTGGAAGCCATAACATGCAGAATCTTGCTGGTGCAAGCATGGTTCTTCAGGCAATTGGTGTTGAAGCTGATCTCTTTTTAAGATCAATTAGTACTTTCAAAGGTGCTGCCAAACGACTTGAGTTAGTAGCTGCATCTGCCACGAAAAGCGTGTTTAAAGACTTTGCTCATAGTCCTTCGAAACTTAAAGCAACTATCGAAGCAGTTAAGAAGCAATTTCCTAACAGGGTACTGGTAGCATGCATGGAACTACATACATACAGCAGTTTGAACAGCGATTTCCTGAAACAATATGAAGGAACAATGGATCAGGCAGATATTGCCATTGTATACTACAACAAGCATGCACTTGAGCTAAAGCGTTTGCCCTATTTCGATAAATCGAAAGTAAAAGATGCCTTTAACCGTCAGACTATACTGGTTTACAATGAGCTTGATGAACTTACTGAAATGATTTTAAGTTTACCGCAAAAAGAGATGAACCTTTTAATGATGAGTTCTGGAGATTTTGAAGGTTTAAAACTTGAAGAATTCTCAAACAAAGTTATTAACCAAGCTGTATAAGAACAACTTACATTTTAGTTATTTGATTTCTTCATTTCTTTAACAAGATACTTTGAGAGCATCTCGTAGAAATCGCTCTTTTTAATCGGTTTTGAGATATAATCATCGCAACCGGCGGCCAGGCATTTCTCTTTATCGCCACTAATAGCATATGCAGTAGTTGCGATGATAGGAGTTTGAATGTTTTTTTTTCTGATTATAGCAGTTGCTTCATAACCATCCATTACCGGCATCTTCATATCCATGAGAACTAACTGAATATGCTTATGTTCTTCGCAATGCTCAACAGCTTCGGCACCATTATATGCATGCATTAATTTTATACCTGTTGGAGAGAGCAACCTGGTTAAATAAACATAATTTGTTTGATCATCTTCGGCTACAAGTATTGTAAAATCTGAAAAGTCAGGTACGGCAACCGGTGGTGTGTGTGCTCTTTCAGGCTTCTTTATGTGGGTCCACTCAACAGGAATACTGAAAGCAAAATCAGAGCCTGTTTTTAAAGAGTTATACCATATATTACCATTTAATGCAAGCACATAAGCTTTTGCTATGCTCAAGCCTAAACCAGTACCTCCATGCTTTCTGTTGTATCCTTCATCAACTTGTCTGAAACGTTCAAATATCAATTTGTCATTTCCGGGAGGAATACCGGGTCCTGTATCGATAACATGAAATTCAATCTTGCCCGGCTTAAGAGAGCATGAAACTGTAATTATTCCTTTTTCAGTAAATTTTATAGCATTATCCAGGAGGTTACTTAAAACCTTTTTAATCTTTTCTTCATCGCTGTACAAACTCAAGTTATCTTCAAAACCAATTAATTGCAAATCCAAACCTTTTGCTTCTGCCGATAAAGAGTAATTATTATAAAGTGCTTGTTTAAGTCCTTTCAATTTAAAGTTGTTGCGAAAAATAGAGATCGTCTCTGTTTCTATTTTCGACATTTCAATTATATCAGAAATGATGCTGAGTAGTTTTATAGAATTGTTATGGATTGTTGAGATGAAATATTGTTCGGTTTCATCATCTTTATTGAGTTCTGCAAGAAGTTCTGAAAAGCCAAGAATAGCGTTCATAGGAGTTCGCACTTCATGACTTAGATTCGCGAGAAAGGCGGTCTTAAGCCGGTCGCTCTCTTCAGCTTTCAATTTAGCATGCAACAAATCCAGTTCAGCTCTTTTCCGCTCAGTAATATCTTCAACTATAAATAATGTTTGCAGCGGAAGATTCTCATCAGCAATATATTGTGGAATGATATTTACAAGTAACCATTTTGAAGTCTCAGAAACAGTATGGTAGGCACTTACAACCATATTGCTGATCTTCCTTTGATAGAGTGCGCTGCCTTTAACCCTCAATCCTCTTAAATCGAGATTCCTTCCATCTTCGCTTTTGAAAATCCAATCTTTCTGTACTGTCGCAATGGAGAGGTTCTCAACTTGATCAAGTTGAAATATTGATTTCGCGGCAGGGTTTACCATACTTATATTGCTGTGAGCATCAACATAAAATACGCCCTGAGCAAGTGAAAAGAACAGACCCTTATACTTTTCTTCGCTGATTTTAAGAGCCATTTCAGAGTGTTTCTTTTGTTTTTGTGTAATTGAACGGGCATATGCTTCGCGCAAAGCAAAAGGTAACCGTCTTATCTTATCCTTCAAGAGATAATCGGAAGCTCCTGCTTTCATACATTTTACTGCAGTCTCTTCATTAATTGATCCTGTGTGGATAATAACCGGTGTTGTAGGTGAAAGCTGAAGCACTATCTGTAATGCATCCATACCATTAAACCCGGGCATTGAGTAGTCAGATATTACTACATCAGGTTGAAAGTTTTGCAACTGAACGATAAAGTCATTTCTATTGTCCACCCTTCGACTTTCAAACTCAATACCGGCTCTTCTGAGTTCAACTTCAGCAAGTTCCATATCCTCTTGAATATCTTCGGCAAACAATATTTTATATTTTATCATTGTCATCGTTTGATTCTTCCACTACAAATTTAAAAGTTTTTCAATTGCTTTCATTACTATCTGAATACTTATTATCATGAAGTAGGTGGTTGCTAAATATCATAAACAATTTTTAGATTTCTCTTAATAACAAAAGTGGGCTGTTAAATATTTATAACAGCCCACTTTTTAAACATTACCAGAAACATTAATCTTAATTAGCCATCTGCTCATTAGCGGTCTGACTGGTTATAGAGATCTTAAGTTCCTGACTGTCGGTTTCATGATCAATGATTATATGATCACCTTCGTGGATCTTGGACTTAATGATCTCTTCGGCAAGGGCATCTTCAATATATTTTTGTATTGCCCTTTTCAGAGGTCGTGCTCCAAACTGCGAATCCCATCCTTTTTCTACAATGAAATCTTTGGCTTGTTCGGTTATCGACATCTGGTAACCCATGTCATTAATTCTCTTGAATAAGCTGCTGAGTTCAATGTCAATAATTTTGTGAATATCATTACGCTCAAGCGAATCAAAGATAATTACATCGTCAATACGATTCAGAAATTCAGGAGCGAACGAACGTTTTAAAGCATTTTCAATAACTCCAATAGCGTGAGTTGTACTTGCCGATACTTTAGCAGAAGTTGAGAATCCTACACCCTGACCAAAATCCTTCAATTGTCTTGAACCGATGTTTGAAGTCATAATGATAATAGTATTCTTAAAGTCAACTTTCCTACCCAAACTATCAGTAAGTATTCCATCATCAAGCACCTGAAGCAGAATATGGAATATATCAGGGTGCGCCTTCTCTATTTCGTCGAGCAACACTATCGAATAAGGCTTCCTTCTTACTTTCTCGGTAAGCTGACCGCCTTCTTCATAACCAACATATCCGGGAGGCGCTCCTACAAGTCGCGATACGGCAAATTTCTCCATGTATTCGCTCATATCGATACGAACTAAAGCATCTTCACTATCGAACAAGTACCGTGCAAGCACTTTAGCAAGATGTGTTTTACCAACCCCTGTTGGACCTAAGAATATAAATGTTCCAATAGGCTTATTTGGATCTTTTAATCCTGCTCTGTTCCTTCTTATTGCTTTTACAACTTTCTTGATTGCATCGTTCTGGCCAATAACTGAGCCTGCAAGATCACCTTCCATAGTTAAAAGACGTTCGCTTTCGTTTTGGGCAATTCTTTGTACAGGAACACCTGACATCATTGCGACTACTTCTGCCACATTGTCTTCACTAACCTGAACACGATGTATTTTAGACTCTTCTTCCCAACGGCGCTTAGCATTTTCAAGTTCAATAAGCAACTTGCGCTCATTATCGCGGAATTTAGCAGCTTCTTCAAACTTTTGGCTATGTATAGCTTTGTTTTTCTGCTTTTTAACCTCTTCAATTCTTGCTTCAAGCTCAAGTATTTCGGCAGGAACCTGCATATTAGTGATATGCACACGTGCACCGGCTTCATCTAAAGCATCAATAGCTTTATCGGGCAAGTAACGGTCAGTAATATATCTATTTGTTAAAGTAACGCAGGCTTTAACAGCTTCAGGCGTGTATTTAACAAGGTGATGATCTTCGTACTTCTCCTTAATATTATTGAGAATTTCAACAGTTTCATCGGATGATGTAGGATCAACAAGAATCTTCTGGAACCTGCGTTCCAAGGCACCATCTTTCTCTATATATTGACGATATTCATCGAGAGTTGTTGCCCCAATGCATTGTATTTCACCTCTTGCAAGAGCCGGTTTAAACATATTTGATGCATCAAGTGACCCTGAAGCATTACCTGCACCTACTATTGTGTGGATTTCATCAATAAACAGAATTATATCGCGGTTTTTTTCAAGTTCATTAAGAACGGCTTTCATACGTTCCTCAAACTGACCTCTATACTTTGTTCCTGCAACTAGTGAGGCCAGATCGAGAGTGAAGATACGCTTGTTGAAAAGAACCCTTGAGACCTTACGGGCAATAATCCTTAATGCAAGTCCTTCGGCAATTGCCGATTTACCAACACCCGGTTCTCCAATGAGAATTGGATTGTTTTTCTTCCTCCTTGATAGGATTTGTGCAATTCTTTCAAGCTCTTTTTCGCGACCAACAATAGGATCTAATCTGCCTTCTTCACCGGCTTTTGTTAAATCTCTACCAAAATTATCGAGAACAGGAGTCTTTGATTTGCTATCGCTTGGACGTCTTACGCCCGAACCATAACCTCTTCCTTCATCGGCATCGTCATCAGAGGGGCTACCGGGTAATTCGCTTCTTGGTACATCGAAAATTGAATTGTCCTCGGCATTCATAATTGATTTCAATTCATCTCTTACAGCGTCGTAATCAACGCCGTATTTCGATAATGTGCGGGAAACCAGGTTGTCCTCATCTTTAAGAATAGCCAGTAGCACATGTTCAGTGCCTATCAGGTCGCTATTAAACATCTTTGCTTCGAGATAAGTAAGTTTAAGTGCTCTTTCAGCTTGTTTAACTAATGGCAGGTTTTCTGCCAGTTTGTCGCGTTTAACTGATACACCTATTGCATTCTCAATAAGCTTTCTAACTTCCTTAATATCAACATTAAGCAGATTCAATATCTGAATGGCCATGCCTTCTCCTTCGCGTATGATACCTAAGAGAAGGTGCTCAACGCCTATGTAATCATTACCTAAACGAAGGGATTCTTCACGACTATATGTGAGTACGTCTTTTACACGTTGTGAAAACTTTGCTTCCATCATAGTATTTTCTTAGTTACTTTATTCTGTTATTGATTTGATTTAGGTGCTTCATTCAGATATTTAACAATTTATTAAATAGTTAGTTGTTACATAAATCTTGAATTTATTACACTAATCAACCAAAATTACAAAATTATACACTGAAAGCACAAATACAATGCCGCTCTTGTCAATTTAATTTCAAATGGAACATATTTGTATGCTTATTACACATTTTTGTGTATATTTTAGAGGAAAATTCCTTATCTTCGTACCCCTTTTCGGGGGACTCATTTCACTAATACTGCTTAAAAATGGAAAATCAAGCCAATGGCGAGAAAATAGTTAAAGTAAATATTGAAAATCAAATGAAAGCGGCATATATCGACTATTCAATGTCGGTAATTGTGTCGCGTGCACTCCCTGATGTAAGAGACGGGCTTAAGCCAGTACACAGGAGAGTTCTTTTTGGAATGCTCGACTTAGGTGTGTTATCAAACAGGTCATACAAGAAAAGTGCGAGAATAGTAGGGGAGGTTCTGGGTAAATATCACCCACACGGAGATAGTTCGGTATACGATGCCATGGTACGTATGGCACAGGAGTGGTCTCTCAGATATCCACTCGTTGACGGACAAGGTAACTTTGGCTCAATTGATGGAGATAGTCCTGCAGCAATGAGGTATACCGAGGCAAGATTAAGAAAGATTGCAGAAGAGATGCTTGCTGATATCAATAAAGATACAGTTGATTTTCAGTTGAATTTTGATGATTCGCTCGAAGAGCCAACTGTTTTGCCTGCAAAAATACCCAACCTGCTTATTAATGGAACATCTGGTATTGCTGTTGGTATGGCAACCAATATGCCCCCTCATAATATAACCGAAGTAATTGACGGTACAATTGCCTATATCGATAACAGAGATATCACGATCGCTGAGTTGATGAAGTTTATTAAAGCACCTGATTTCCCAACCGGTGGACTAATCTGGGGATATGAAGGTGTAAAGGATGCTTATGAAACAGGCAGGGGCCGTATAGTTATGCGTGCCGAAACATCAATAGAGCCCGATTCTCATGGTCGCGAAAGCATTATTGTAACAGCTATACCTTACCAGGTAAATAAAGCTGATATGATAAAGAAAACAGCTGACCTTGTTAACGATAAAAAGATTGAAGGTATTTCTGATATAAGAGATGAGTCGGATCGTACAGGACTGCGAATAGTTTATGAACTTAAAAGAGATGCTGTTGCAAACGTTGTTCTCAATAAACTCTTCCAGTACACTCAGCTGCAAACGTCTTTCAGCGTAAATAACATCTGTTTGGTTAAAGGCCGCCCAATGCTGCTAAACCTTAAGCAACTGATAGCATATTTCGTTGAACACAGGCATGATGTAATCGTTAGGCGTACTAAATACGAGCTGAACGAAGCTGAAAAAAGAGCACATATTCTCGAAGGACTTTTAATCGCTCTCGACAATATTGATGAAGTAATAGCATTAATCAGAGCAGCCAAAACACCTGAAGAGGCACGCAACGGACTAATTGAAAGATTCAGCCTCAGCGAAGTACAGGCCAGAGCAATTCTCGATATGCGCCTTCAACGTCTTACTGGTCTTGAACGCGATAAAATAAAAGAAGAACACAACGAACTTCTTAAACAGATAGAGTATTACAAGTCGGTCCTCGCAAGTGAACCATTAAGAATGGAGATCATCAAGAATGAATTGATAGAAATCAAGGCAAACTATGGTGATGAGCCAAGAACAAAGATCATCTATTCGGCCGACGGCTTCCGCATTGAAGATACCATCGCCGATGAGGAAGTGGTTATTACTATCTCACACATGGGTTATATTAAAAGAACTCCTTTGAGTGAATATCGCCGACAAAATAGAGGTGGTCGCGGAGCAAAAGGATCTGATATAAGGGATGCCGATTTCCTTGAGTATCTGTATATTGCTTCAAATCACAACTATATGCTGTTCTTCACTGAAAAGGGAAGAGCCTTCTGGTTAAGGGTTTTCGAAATCCCTGAAGGAACAAAGCAATCAAAGGGCAGGGCTATACAAAACATGATAAACCTTGAGCCCGGCGATAAGGTTAAAGCGTTCATCAGGCTTAAGAGTATCAAGGATGAGCAATATATAAAGGAGAACTACATCATACTTTGCACTAGCAAAGGTATAATCAAGAAAACATCGCTCGAAGCATACTCACGACCAAGAGCAAACGGAATTAATGCAATTACTATAAGGGAAGACGATAGCCTGCTTGAAGCAAGATTAACAAATGGCGAAAGCGAAGTCATTATGGCCCTTAGATCAGGAAGAGCAATCCGCTTCAATGAAAGAGACGTACGACCAATGGGACGTAATGCATCGGGTGTAAGAGGTATTACCTTAAGCAGTGCCGACGATGAAGTTGTTGGAATGATCTGCATGGAAAACAAGGATTTCGAAATTCTTGTAGTATCGGAAAACGGATATGGTAAACGATCGAAACTCGAGGATTACCGCATCACACGCAGAGGCGGAAAAGGTGTAAAAACCATCAATGTTACTGAAAAAACCGGTAAACTTATATCTATTGATTCTGTTACTGATAATGATGATCTGATGATTATCAATAGATCAGGATTGATAATCCGACTGGCAATTGCAAACCTCCGCATTATGGGAAGAGCAACACAAGGTGTTCGTTTAATAGCACTCAGAGACAACGACTCAATAGCTGCAGTAACAAAAGTTGAAGTTGATGCATCGGAGAATGATGTAGAAGATCTTAACGAAGTTATTGAAGGCGAATCAATTCCTCTTTCTGATAATATTATTCAGTCGACCGAAGGCGATTTAACCGAGGTAATCGATGACGATGAAGAGCTATTGGACGACGAACTTATTGATGATCTTGATGAAGAAGAAGATATCATTGATGACGAGGATGATGATTTAATTGAAGATGCTGACATTGAGGATGCTGATGATGATTCAGATAAGTAGAATTAAAGTTATATGTAATATCTTGGCTTAATCTTTGTATTAAAGGAATAAAGCTTATATTTTTGTAACTTCGATTTATAGATTAAAACCATACAAACACAAAACGATGAAAAAATTAACATTAGTTTTCATTCTGTTATTTGCAATGGGAAGTGCCTTTTCGCAGAAAGCATTAAGGACCACTGCATTTAACCATCTACGCAAAGGTCAACTTGATAAAGCTTTGCAGAGTATTGAACCAACAATAGCTGACGCATCAACAATGAATGAAGCTAAAACCTGGTTCTACAGAGGCAATATCTATTTGCAGATTCACATGAGCGATAAGCCTGAGTATAAGAATCTTGATGCGAATGCCTTGCAGAAAGCCTATGAGTCATACAAAAGAATGCAGGAATTAGATACTAAGAATGAATTCAAAACTGAAGCAATTCAGAATTTACTTGTAATCAGTGAGCAGTTATACAATCAGGGCGCTTTCGGATTTAAGGAAGGTCTGGAGCTAAAACAACAAAAGGATACTGTTAACAGCATTCCCAAATTTGTTCAGTCACTTGCTTCGTTCGAAAGAGCAATTGAAGTATCCTCTTCTTTTGGTTTAGTTGATACCACTGCGATATTAAATGCAGGATTAGCAGCCGAAAACGCCATGAATTTCCCTAAGGCTATACAGTATTACACTAGGATAATAGAGATGGATCATAAAGAACCTGCTGTTTATAGCACATTGGCCAATGTATATATGCAACAGAATCAAATGGATCAAGCTTTTGCAACAATCAAAATCGGCCGTCAGAAATTCCCGGACAATTTCGATCTCCTAATAACCGAAACAAACCTATTCCTTAAGACAAACCAGAGTGAACAGGCTATGAATAATCTGCAACAGGCAGTTAAGAGCGATCCTTTAAATGCTACAATTCACTTTGCCGCAGGCAGCATATATGAGCAGGTTGGTAATAAAACTGAAGCTGAAAAGGCCTATATCAAAGCTATTGACCTCGATCCCGAATATTTCGATGCCAATTATAATTTAGGCGCGTTGTATGTAAACAAGGCTGCCGAAATACAAAATGAAGCTAACAAACTGAAATTAGGCGATGCCAACTACGACAAGATGAAAGCTGAAGCCGACGGCATATTACAAAAGTCTTTGCCATATCTCGAAAAAGCAGCTAACCTAATGCCCAAAGACCGTAGCACTTTGTATGCATTAAAAGAGATCTATGCAAGATTAAACATGTACGACAAGTTGAAGGATGTAAATGCACGCATCCAGGATTTGTAATAATTATCAAATAAACAATAAAAAAAGCTGCCATTTCCGGCAGCTTTTTTATTTATGGTAATCTAGCTTCAACTATACAACAACGCTTATCGCAATTTGGATTGCAAAGTGGTTAAAAAGGTTCCATTAAATCCATCACGTTTCTCTCCACTTTGTAACATCCCCTAACTGTAGTTAAAAAGGTTCCATTAAATCCATCACGTACTGATTTTTAATAAAAACTATGACATAATGTCAGCAAAAGTACCATTTGACCCCATTTGACCCCCTGCTGTCATAATGGCAGTTCTTTTTTACTGCCAAAAACTGACACGAAGGGGTCAAATGGGGTCATTTTTCAAATAATGGCAGTTTAGCACGGACTTTGCAATGAATGCAGTGTACAAAACTTCTCTTTCAAATGTTCGCTTAACATGCTGTAAATGTCAATTAGTGCCCAATGCCTGCAAAAAGTGGACAGATTAAAGAAAATAAAATTTTCAGAAAGTGGTGAGTTAAGAGATTACTGTGTACTGAGTGCTAAAAGTTCTTTGACATCTTGATAAAAATTTTCCCACGGAATGCCGGGAGGCATTTGACGTGGGCTGGGAATTAGCGAAGCGGAGCGCAGGTGATTTGCTTAGCACTCAGCCAATAGCTTATAGCTAATAGCCAATAGCCCAGATAATTTAGAAGCAACACATGACCCTCGCCAAACGATCAAAACAACTTGGTGACGGTCATTCGATATATATACAAATGCAGCAGGGGCGCGAAGAGCTCCTGCTGCGTTTATTTCAAGCTGCTTAACGAATATTAGTAAAACAGCTACGCCTGGGAAGTTTTATCATCAACCCGGAGTTTGATGACGAAAAATTTCCTAAATAAATAATTTCTTTATACATTTGATGAAACGGTAATTAAATGGTAATACGATAGCCACAGGGAAAGCACCGGAAGCATCATTCTAAAAACACTAACGATATGAAAAAAATAGGATTAGTAATTGTTATAGGCTTAATTTCATCAATTGTTTATGGACAAACATTTGAAACAAACCTATCTATTTCTCAGGCATTAACATTTAAAAGCAGCCGAAATACTGAAAATAAATTAGCTCTAGGATATTCCGGTTCTATACAGGAGCTTTACAACCTGACTGATAATTTTGCTATTGGTACAGCACTAATTTATTCACTAGAGAATTACAAATGTACCATAGACTACACCGGAGTTTCAATTCCGGAATCAACTTCATACTATGAGAGTAAATTGACTGTTAATTCTGTGAAGATTCCTTTAATACTAAGACTAAAATTGAAATCGGATTGGTTAGTATCGGTAGGTTATGGATTAACTTATAGTATTGATGATAAAGTTTCAGTTAATTATTATTACTATGATTGGTTCAGCAAAGATAAGACACAGACAGAAATTTATGATAAATCACTTGTCTCTGAAAATAATTTAAGTAGTTATTATTCAATTGGATTTGGAAGAACTTTTAAAATCAAGGATTTACATTTGCTGACAGAGATATACTACAATAGAAGCTTTGCGGATTATAGGATTGAACACGGCGGAATTAATGAAACTGAGATTAGATATTTTTACAATATAAGCCCGCAATATCTAGGACTGAGAATTGGACTTGGATTATAAAGGTGAATGGCTTGCAGCCTTCAGTTACTGATTATTTATTAAGATGGATATTTCGTTTAATTGATATTATCGGGACTTCCGGAAGTCTGGCTGTTATTTTAATTGCTTTTACAGAAAAAGGGCAGCGTTTAGGAGATCTGGCAGCCGGAACAACGGTGGTTTCTCTACAAAAAAGTGCCAGTCTCCAAGAACTCAGCCCTGCTGGAGAAAGAAAGGAGTATGAACCTGTATTTACCGAAGTACTAATGCTCTCCGATCATGAATACAGGCTTTTGCTAAGAGTATTCAACAAGTACAAACAAACTTATGACAAAGACCTAATTGTCCAGATGGCCCTGCAAATCAAGAGAAAAACAGGAATTAAAACCAATTTACCTGACTTAAAGTTTTTGCAGACCATCATGCTTGATTATGAGTATTATGCATTAAGAGATAAGACGTTAATGTGATGCCCTGAAGCTATAATGGCTAGAGGGATGATATAATTTATAGCATAGTGCAGAACAGTACATTCAAAAATAGAAGGCTTGCATTATGATTCATGCAAAAAGATATAAAAGAAGGAAATCATATGCAGAACAAGTCACTCGTGGTAATTGACGTTCAAAATGACATTACCAAAAATTACAAAGAAATTATTGACAATGTTAATCGGGCAATTGATTGGGCAATTCAAAATGAAATTCATGTTGTTTACATAAGGCATTATAATTTATCTGATGGCACAAAGACTTTCAAACCTAATACTCGTGGATCTGAATTAGTTTCGGATATGAAATTAGTTTCCAAAAACATTTTTGAAAAATCTAAAGGCAACGCATTGACCAGCGAAGGTTTTGCTGAATTTATCAAGAAAAATGATATTAGCGAATTTTACATTGCAGGAGCGGACGCAATTGCCTGCGTGAAATCAACTGTATATAATATGTGCAAGGAAAACTACAAAGTGACAGTCTTATCAGATTGTATTACGAGTTATGATAAAAGAAAAATTGACGAGATGCTGAATTATTATGTAAGGAATGGTAGTAAAATAATCAGTTTGAATGGCTTGTTAGATGGAGAGGAATTATTTTGAACCTACCTGATAGTCAGAAACATTCAGGAATTATGTTTGTTAGGCCTATGGGGTAAGCTATAAAATTATATTGTACTTATGTTAATCAGACGTCTAGATTGGTTCTTATTAACTAAGACCATTCTGCTTCATGTGGTATTTTGGGTGGTAATTGTAACATATTTTGCCTGGGGGTTTGGGCTTGAAACAAACCCACGCAGATCTTTTTTGAATGCCTCGTTCTTCTTGCCTGGCTTCTTTCTGATGGTATACTCACTGTTATATTTCCTGGTGCCAAGATATTTATTAACAAGGAAATACTTCTCGTTTTTCACTGGTCTGTTAATTGTGCTGCTAATTTGTATACTATACACGAATTTCATGCAATTGTCATTGAATGATTCAAGAGATTTCAGAGGGATGACAATAAAAATTGGCAGAAATGTCTTACCCTATTTTCATGTAGGAGGTATTGCACTTTCAATAAAGCTTTTTCTATATTGGTATCAACAGAAGAAAGAAACTATTGAAGTAGAGCGGCAGAAAACCTTAGTCGAACTCCAGTTGCTAAAAGCTCAACTTCATCCGCATTTCTTATTTAACACCCTTAATAATTTATACTCCCATACCCTTCAGAGTTCAGAAAAGTCGCCGGAGATAGTTATGAAACTCTCAGAGTTGCTGAGATTTATGATATATGAGAGCGGCACTCCTAAAATACCCTTGATGAAAGAGATTAAACTGATGCAAAGCTATATCACCCTTGAGGAATTAAGGTATGGTGACAGGCTTGATATCTCGGCATCTTTTACCGGAGATATCGAAGAATATCAAATTGCACCATTTCTACTACTTCCCTTCCTGGAGAATTCATTCAAACACGGAACCAGTAAACAACTAGACCAATCATGGATAAGCCTGAACATGTCAGTTAAAGATTCAACTCTCTACTTCAAACTGGTAAATAGTGTGGAACCTAATCATAATGAACAGGATAAAACTGGTGGAGTGGGTTTGCAGAATGTTAAAAGAAGACTTGAATTGTTATATAAAGATAAGCATCGGTTCATGGCATTATTACAGGAAGATGTGTTTATTGTTGACCTTGAAGTAGAACTGGAAAAATTGGAAGATAGATATGCGTTGGAAATGTATGATAGTAGATGATGAGCCTCCGGCAATAAAAATAATTCAAAGCTATATCGAAGCTTTAGACAATTTGGAAATTGTTGGCACTTGCAGCAATGCTTTCCAGGCACTTGAGATTTTAAACAGAGAAAAAGTTGATCTCATTTTTCTGGATGTCAATATGCCGAAACTATTAGGTACTCAACTATTGAAAACTATTAAACATCCTCCCACTGTAATCTTTACAACCGCCCATACTGATTATGCAATTGAAGCATTTGAACTTGATGCCATCGATTATTTGTTAAAGCCTGTTTCGTTTGAACGGTTTTTGAAAGCTGTCAACAAGTTCTCCAACATCAATTATGTTGAGACCGATGCACGTAAAGACAATCCCGCCTTTTTATATTTTAGGGTAGAGCGCAAGACGGTGAAAGTTCATTTAGAGGATATAATCTACATTGAGAGCCTGAAGGATTATATAGTTATACACCGCCAAAATAAAGCGGATCTAAAAGTTAAGTATACTATTGGAAGTGTTGAAAATATGTTACCAAAGAACTTGTTTTTAAGAATTCACCGGTCTTATATTGTTTCGGTAAAGAAGGTTACGGCCTTAACTAATTATGATGTAGAGATTGGTAATATTGAGCTGCCTATAGGCAGAAGTTACCCTGATGTATTTCAAAAATTAACCCACGATAAGCCTCTTTTATCTTAAGCAACATTCAGGTTAGAAGTTGAATTTCAATTCAATACCATAGGTAGCCTCTGTAGGCGCAGTTGCAACAAATTCATAATTCCCTTTACCTACAATGTTATTAACATACGCACCCAGATTTATAATCTTCGTTAGCTGGTAATTTGCATTAGCACTTATGTAAAAACCTCCTAACTGACCATAATTGAAACTATCGCCAACCCTTCTGTTTTCAACAACACTGCTGCCATTATAAATATTCTCATGATTTGTTTGAGCTGCTACATTCCTTCCGGAGAAGAAGTCATACTTTTGCACCCACCTGGGAAAAACTGTGAGATTGAGTTTTTTTGCATTAACAGAGAAAGCAGAAGATATCTTATGACGGGGAGTATTTACCGATAAGTCATTGTCAGTTACCTTTCCATCAGAATTTGCATCGTTCCTGAGATCGTTACGGTCCAACCGATAATTAAACAGTGAGTAGTTAAGCGTTATGTTAAAATAGTTCAGGAACTGATATTTTAGTCCGAGATCAAATCCGTAGGTTTGGGCATACCCAAAATTAATATTTGAAAATACCATAGACCCGGGATTAGGATTACCTATGGTAAAATCAGCAATTGGTCGATTCCCCCTGTGCGTAACTACAGCACCTCCACTTAATCCATTGGGAACAATGTTCACGATAGGACTAATAAGATTTTCTGACCAATTATAATAAGTAGCTGCATCAAGTAAAAGATTACTATTGAGTATCAATGTTTTGAAGCCTATTTCAAGGGTTTTTATCGTTTCAGGCTTCAAGGGGGCAATAGTTGAGCCATCTGACAGCGTAAAACCTTCAGCATTTCCTAAAATTATTCCGCTTCCTGAAATTTGATAGCTATTGATCAAGGTCGGAACAAGATAGCCCTTACCATAGGTTATGCGCCAGGTACTGTTATTTTTAGTGTGAGTGATTGCAGCTTTTGGCAATATATTTGATCCAAATACACTATGATGATCGGCCCTGGATGCTACAATAAGCTTAACACCTGTATTATTGACATCGGCTATTATCTGTCCATAAACACCATACTGATGAAGTATAATACGGCCCTTATCGTCGATAAGGTAAGTGTGATTACTAAAAGCATTTTCGTTCTGGTATTGGGTTCCTACTATGAAGTTGAAGTTCATCCAGTTGTGATTATATTGAATATCAGTATTATAACGATATGAATTTTCTTCTAACGATGTTTGCCTAGGTCCATGAAGTGAATTATGAAAAGCTACATCTTCTTTTTGTCCCTGATCTAAAAGATCATAGTAGTTTAATGATCTTGCCCGCGAATTTGTTGAGTTATCAAGTATGATCCATGTTTTATAGATCTGCGCAAACCAATGTGGTGATTTGTATGATAACTGTAAACTTGAGTTGTTCCAGTTATCCAGGTTATTTCTTGATCCATTCATGCTTGTACTAAGGTTAAGTGCATAATTCAATCCTATCTCACTTAGTTTGGTTGGTTTGTAAAAAGCAGCTGCCAACATCTTTACGAAAGTAGCGCTTCTGTCAAGGCCAATTTCAGGTCTTCCCTGGTAAACTCCCATAACATAAACAGAGTCAGTAAACTCAGGCTCATTGCCAGAAAGATACTCAGATGTGATCTTGTAAGCCCACTTATTATTGATTGCCTTTGCATGCCGGAACCGAGCATTAAACAAGTTATGAGAGCTCACTCCAAGTACAACAGTTGTGCCTTGATATGTAAACGGAGACTTGGAAATAGTATAAAGTAGGGCATTTAAACTGTTTGGACCATAGAGTGCTGAGGATGGTCCCAAAATTATTTCAACACGTTCAATGTCCTCTTTAATATAAGGACTAAAGGGACCAACAGGCGTTCGGATTCTTAGGTTAGCAATGCGGTTGTCGTCAATCATCAGAATTTTCTGATTAAAAGCACTGTTAAAGCCACGAATACTCATTGTGCTCCAAAAACTACCGGTACGACTAAAGTCTACTCCTTTTTGCAAAGCAAACAATTCTTCAGGACTACCTGTATGGTTTTCAAATTGCTTTGCAGTAATGAGGTTGATCGCTGCCGGAGAATTTATCAGCTTTTCCTTTTGCCTTGATGCCGATATAATCACTTCATCCAATACTTTATTAGAATGTAAAGTGTCGATTGGCTCAGTTCCATGTCCTGTATTATCAACTTGACTGATTAGCAGTTGTGGAATGAGTGAGGCCAAAACACATAATATAATGACTTTCATGGATAATGACTTTAGTGATTAATTAAAGAAACAGTTGAGGTTAAATTTAATATCCGGCAAACAGATGTTCCTTTGCCGGATATTAAAGTTAAAAAATCAGATATTAGTTCAGTCTTCTCAAATTATTTTTGAATACAAATTGTGCCACATGCCTTCCCATTTTTTCTCCTTCAATAACATCATTACGAAAGTGATACCCGATATAGATTCTGGAAAGTGCACATTCAGTTGAGAAGTGAGAAAAACTCAAGAAGCTTCTCTGCACATTCGGAAGGTTATAACTGCCGATAGTAAAAGACTTGTTATCCTTTTTAAAGAATAGCTTTAACATTTCTGCACCGGAACCTCCCATTTCAGAATGTGTTGAAGGGTAGGTTGGTGTAGGAGGCGTGAAACGGGCGGCTTGGAGTATCATCCACGAAGCATCACCAACAGTATGGTCGTTGCCATCCGCGTCACCATTGACAATAGCGGTAATCGGCCTCCAAAGATTGTAGTGATATTTACCCTCAAATGAACTTAAGCAAGCATCAAATTGCGACATGTGAACAAGAGCCATTAATCTTGCAGTTTCCCATCCATTAAGTTTTTCTTTCATAGCCATCACTTTGGCTACTCTGTTTATAGAATTTGACACATTATCGATAAAAAATACACCAATCTCTGTTTGTTCAGGAGTTCTTACAGTACTATTGTTCGATCCCAGTATCTTCACTTCATTATAATCTGCTGCATATTCAGCCGAACCAATAGTATATGGAGGTTTAGCACGAAACTGGCTGCTGCTTAAGATACCCAACGGACTAAAAGAGCCAAAGTCAGGGGCGTACGCTGCATTGGCGGGCCATATAGGCGGATTTGCAATCAGGTAGGGCATAGGTGATTGATATTGACCGACTTCAGTGCCCTGTACATAAGATTGAAATTGAAGAGGCGGATCATTAGATCGTTTCGCAAGCACTGAAGCAGCAGCTTTTATTCCAATTTCTATTCCAAGTGCTTTATATTCTGACTCTTCTATTTCCGATAAAGACTGTGCAAGTAGGTCGCCAACGTAATCGTCAGAAGCAGGCATTAATGCAACCAACATATCATGTGCCGATTGTGCTATAGAAGCTTCAGCTATTGAAGAAAGATGTTTTTTGGGAAGATCCAACCTACCAACAGTTGCATTATCAAGTGCATAGGTTTCGTAGACAGGAATTACGTTATTTAATGCATCATGTACAGCAAGTGATACCAGAGCATACATACGAGCTTCCATAGGAGGTGGCATTTTATTGTCGACTAGCGAGCTAAGTGCTTCATTCCAAGTTATTACCATGGTATTATCATACGCATTGATAATACCACCGCTTTTTTGATTTTCAGATTCTGATTCAATCATTCCGTCTAACTCATCCCGCTGACAGGAAATTATTATTGAGCATGCTACCAGAGTGATACCAATGAGTTTAAATTGCCTTTTCATAAATTTGTGATTTAATGTTTTCAACACAAAATTAAATCACGGGAATAGCAGGTATTTTATTAATCGACAAACTACGTATTTGTGACGACAAATGATTTATCATAATCGACAGAAATATGTTTTAGAAAATACCTGAGTGTTAAGCGCAAAGCCTTGATTATCAGCTTCAGCTAGGCCCCCGAGTCTTGTCTAGGGGTCAGCAATCAGCTAAGTGCAAAACCAGTACCTATTTTACATCAGGAGCTTTGAACCACCTTGCACTACTTTGAACAAATAGCATTGAACACTTTTAAACAATTTTTAATACAAAGTTTTGAACGCGCGTAGCGCTTTGAACTACTTTGAACTATTTCGAACTAAAAGAAAAAGGCCATTCCGCAGGAACAGCCTTTTTTATATAATTTTAAAAAATCTTATTTGTATTCTGTGGTCTGTGGATCAAAATTAGCCCATTGTGCTGTCCAGTCGGTAGTTCCTACAGCTCCAGCAAAAGTTACTTTTTCGAAGAATGAATCTGCTGCCTTTGGGGTGTTGGTCCAGCTGCCGGCAGTTAGTAATATAGAGCCAGAGTTGGGTGTTACTTTTGGACTAACAGTTGTATATAAGCTCTGATCAATGCCAGCGTCTTCCCATTTTGATAAAATGCGATTGTTATGTAGTGCCAAATTATACCATGTGCTTATGTCGAATGTTGGTGCTGCAACACCAATATGGCGAAGTGAGTTGTTTTGGTTGTTGACTGATCCTCCCCAATTGTTATTGCCCCAATTTTCAACTCCAGCAAGGATTATATTTCTTACCTGAAGATCGTTGGTTAATGCATAAGCACTTACACCTTGTTTTGTGTCATCTAAACATAATCCGTTAGGATAACCTGTAAGGAACGAGTTGTAAAGTGTTGGCATGCTGTTTCTTCTAATGTGGGCCGCATAAAGGAAGTTTGCATCAATAGTATTGCTTGCACTATATTTGGCTCCTATTATTGAAATATTCGATAATACAGGTTGAGTGGCGGGAGTTGCATTTGTTCCTGCTCCATCATTGTCTATCTCGATTCCGTTTGAATAGTACTGATCAGCAAGTGATGCATCCCGTATGGCCAATGCGAACTGGATAAAACCTCGATGCCCGAAATCGAAATCAAAATCATCATCCTTTGTCCTATATGAGATAAGGTTTTTAGCATTTACTGTTCCGCCGAAAAATTCAAAAGAATCGTCAAGTCCGTATGAGCACTGTACGTTTTCAATTACAGTACCATTGCCAACACTTGCAAGGGTTAATGAGTTAATCTCTTTGTTATCCTGAACTATATTACCTGCAAATTCAATTCTCACATATCTTAAAATACCTGAATTGTCATTTGCAACTGTACCACCGTGAAAAATACCAGTTAAACCTTCGACGCTAATAGAGTTGCTTTGATTGTTGGGTGACTTTCCACAGATAACAACACCACTCCAATCGCCGGGAGCACGGTTACCTGGAGCCTTATCGGAGGTAAATACGATTGGAGCTGATGCTGTTCCATCGGCCATAATCTTTGCACCTCTCTCAATTACTAAAGTTCCTTTAGTGTCAGACGCGCCAAAGATAATTGTTCCGGGCTCAATAGTGAGTGTATTTCCGGCTGTAACTTTAACTATACCGTTTAATCTCCAGATCTTGTCACTTGACCAGGTTGTATTAGCATTAACATCGCCTGTAACCTGAACTATCTCTTTATCGGGAGTAACAGTCACTGTTACTGAGAATTGCTTTGACTCTGATTTTCTGTCGAGTGAATCAATTGCTTCGAATGTGAAGTTTACAACAGTTCCATTTGTAAGATTTGGCTCAATAGTATAGTTAAATAGGTGTGTTGCAGTACGTTCGTAGTTGAAGTTAACCGATTCAGGGGTTGTTGCATTGTTTTTATAGATGTTTAACTTCTTTAATCCAACAGGTGCAGTAACTGATACCGTGGTGGTTACTGTAGTTTCAGGATTGCCTGTTGCTTGTGAAGAGGAAAGAACAATCGTTGGCACAGGCCCGGGTATTGGAGTATTATCCGGATCTTCTTTATCATCTTTACATGCAATAATTGTAAATGAAAGAAGCAGTAACAAAAGCAGATTTCTGATTTGTAGGTGTTTCATGGTTATAAGTAGTTTGTAATTTAATTTTATTGGTGATTTTTAACTTCATTAACAAAAGTAAAATAAAATTATCAATATCTGTCACCGAATATTGCTGTACCAATCCTGATCATTGTGCTGCCACACTCAATTGCCTGGTGGAAATCGCCTGACATACCTATTGAAAGCTCTTTGAAGTAATCTTTTTCATTAAAATATTGGTACTTTATATCGTCAAAAATGAGCTTGAGTGATTTGAACTCCCGTGTCACAAGATCTAAATCATCGGTAAATGTAGCCATTCCCATAAGTCCCGTGATTCTGATATAGGTCATTGCCTGAAACTGTTTGCTGCTGAGTATTGAATTGGCCTCATCAAACGACAATCCGAACTTTGTTTCCTCCTGTGCGATGTATATTTGCAAGAGGCAATCGACTGTTCTATTGATTTTTCTTGCCTGATTATTCACCTCGGATAATAAACGCAGGCTATCGATACTATGAATTAAACTAACAAATGGCACTATCTGCTTAACCTTGTTTGTTTGAAGATGCCCTATTAGATGCCAGTTTATATCTTCAGGAAGCTGAAGGTATTTATTTAACAGTTCCTGAACTTTGTTCTCACCGAAATCCCTGATTCCGTTATTGTAAGCTTCATAAATTGATTCAACGCTTTGTTTTTTGCTGACAGCAATTAACCTTACACCTGGTGGAACCTGACTCTTTAAACTTTTAATATTATCGCCTATCATGTTACTCTGTTAGCTTAAAAACCTTTTTATTAATCAATTTAATCTTAAAAAGGTAATAGTATTTAAATAACCGAAGATTGTGGAGCTTCCAAAGCCTGATTCGGGAGTAGGAGGGGTGCTTCCTATATTTGGCATAACCTGCACAGTTTCGTATAACATCTTTACAGGAAGTTCATTCTCAGCTTTGAAAATACCCTGACTTTCAGCAACAACAGGTAGGTTCTGGTTAAGGGTAATAGTCCATATACCTGAAATGTCCGACTTGCTTTGGGTATATGTACCGCTTAGTCGGTTGTGAATGCTGGGTGATTTGATTGTTTCGAAAGTATATGTTCCATCGAAACGGCATTCCATTTTAATAGTATCGAAGTTGAGGTACTGGTAGATCTCGGAGATATTAGCTCCTGTTGATATCCAAGTGCCCACAATGCCTATTTCCTTTAAATTCACAGTAGCAACATTAGTTGCAGAGAGATAGGCGCTTGAGTCGTTTACAACTGAGGTGTTCGTGCGTGCACTTACTGAAATTACCTCTTCGCCGTTAATAAGTCCGCTGGTAAACAACTCAATAGTTGAAGTTTTTGCTCCTGAAGTATGGTATATAGTAATACTGTCGAGTTTTGCTGTACCATTTGAAAGTTCAACCTTAAGATGATTTGTGTCTATTGCTTGTTTGCCTGCTTCACTAACACCATAAACAGCCTGACTAAAAAAGACGGTTACTGTCTTGTTGTCGGGAGTGATCCTAACACTATCTATTACCGGCGCAACAGGCGGCGGTGGAATTATAGGATCAATTATAGGATCATCTTTATCCTTTTTACAGGCGGTGATTAAAACTACAATTAACAGCAGATTAAGCATCTGTGTGATAAAAGTCGTTGTGCTTGAAGTCTTCATAATTAATTTGGTTTTGTTGTAAGGCAAATGTAATTTAATAGAATTACTGTTTAACTACTACATAATCCTTAAACATTCGCTTAAGTCCTTCCTTAATAGGGAACTGCGGATTGTAACCTAGTAACCTGTTAGCCTTGCTGATATCTGCAAATGTAATATTTACATCACCAGGTTGCATACTTCTTTTCTCAATTTTAGCACTTATTCCTAAAATTTCTGAGATCATGTCAATTAACTCCTTAAGTGCAATAGTTTGATTGTTACCCAGGTTAATTACCTCATAGCCTTTAAGGTGATCAATTGATGACACAATACCGTAAACGATATCATCAATATATGTATAATCCCTGCGGGTTGAACCATCACCATACATCATTAATGTTTTACCTTCACGAATTAATCGGCCGAACTGCTGTATGGCCATTTCTGGACGTTGATTATGACCATAAACTGTAAAGAAACGCAGACAGAAAGTGTTAAAGTCATAAAGATGGTGATAGGTATAGCATAATAACTCTCCAGTCTTTTTAGTGGCCGCATAAGGTGATATCGGGTTATCAACATTATCATCTTCAGAAAAAGGTGTTTTTTCATTATTCCCGTAAACGGATGAAGAAGAAGCAAAAACCAGGTTTTTTAGATTATTGGCTTTCATTGCTTCAAGAAGAATTAATGTACCTGTAACATTTACATCGTAATAAAGCTCAGGCTGTTCAATCGAAGGCCTAACGCCGGCTCTTGCAGCAAGATGCACTACAACATCGGGTTTGTGCTCATGTAAAACATTGTTAATGAAAAACTTGTCGCGAATATCACCTTCTAGTAGTTTAAAGGAAGGTGATTTAATTAACTCAGCTATATTCTTCCGCTTAAGTGATGGCTCATAGAAATCGTCGAAATTATCTACACCGATAACGCAATCTCCCCTTAAAATTAGAGTGGATGAGAGATTTGAGCCAATAAAACCTGCTGCCCCGGTTATAAGTACCTTTTTCATACTGTAATATCTTGATGATTCTGAATTTGTGTGTCGGTTTTCAAATTTAATCTTGTTGGGAATAGACTGTAATAAATACCTGAAAGTGAAACAACTGCTGTTATAATATAGAAGATCAAACTCAATGCTACTGAGAGAGCGGGATCGAGATTTAAGTATTGTGCACCGAAAAGAAATGTAATTTCACGTGAACCAATGCCTCCGATGGTGAAAGGAAGCACCGCTACAATTGAAGAGACCAGAAACAATACTAAGTAAGCAATAGTGTTATCGTGCATCCCATAGGCCATTAATATTATATAGGCACACACCATTTGAGACACTTGTACTCCAAATGACAATAGGGAGGTAGGTATGACTGCACTATAAAAACGCTTAAAGTATATTTTATTGATTAGCATGTATATACCAATACTTACCGGAACAAGAGAAAGAGATAATATAGTAAGTCTCGTATCGATTTTCAAAAGTGGTATAAGTAAAAACGCTAGAATGGCAAGAATCAGTACACCATTTATTCTATCGAGCATAACACTCCAGAACAGATGTTTCACTTTTGTGCCGAACTTCTTATTAAGGACATAAATTTTATACCCATCACCACCAATACCACCGGGAAGGAAGAGGTTATAGTACATGCCTATGAGGTATAGGCGGATATTACTATTTGACTCAAGTTTGATATCTGCTGCATCGAAAAAGTAATTTAACCGCCAGGCAGAAAGTAATTTAGAAAAGGCAAAGAATAGTAAAGCTACTGTTAAAAGCAGAAGGTTAGCGTTCCTGAAAACCTCAACAACATCCTTTACTTCTATCTTAGTAAAAACAAAGTAAATAGCTAAAACAGATAAGGATATCTTGAAAAAGGCTTTCAATATGTTCTTCATTATGCTATAAAGGTATGGATCTTGCGAATATTGTAAGGCCTTTTATTCTGCGATTCGTAATAGGTTCGCATAAGAATATCGGCGATTAAGCCCACTGTTATTAGTTGTATACCTGCAACTACTAGCAGTATTCCGAGAAACAACAATGGTTTACCCCATATATCATGACCACTTAACTTAAGAATGAAAAGATAAACATTTATGAGCACACCTATAAGAGTTATAAGCAATCCTGCGCCACCAAACAGGTGCATGGGCTTGTTCATGTATTTTTTAAAAAAAAGCATTAATAACAGATCACTCACGACCTTAAGAGTTCTGTTTATGCCATATTTAGATTTCCCAAATTCCCTGGCATGATGTTTAACATCGACCTGTGTGATCCGGGCTCCTTCGAGACTTGCTAGAACTGGAATAAAGCGGTGAAGCTCACCATATAAGGCAAGGTTTTTTGCTAAATCGCTCTTAAAAACCTTTAAAGTGCAACCATAATCCTTAATCAATACACCTGTACTCTTGCGAATAATTGAATTGGCAATTTTACTTGGAATCTTGCGTAAGAAGACTCCATCCTGACGATTTTTCCTTGCACCTGCAACCAGATCCCAATCGCCCTCTTCAGCCATCTGAAGCATCATAGGGATGTCAGAAGGGTCATTCTGTAAGTCACCGTCCATAGTCACGAGGTATTCACCCTTAGCAATTTCAATACCTGCATATAGTGCTGAACTCTGACCAAAATTCTTTCGTAATTCAACGAGCACTATCTTTTCATCATTCAACTGCTTTATCTGCTTAAGTGTTGAATCGGTTGATCCATCATCTACATATACAATTTCATAGTCCATCCCATGTAATGACTCATTAATCCTTCGGTTCAGGGGTATAATGTTCTCTTCTTCGTTGTATACGCAGATTATAACTGATAGTTTAGGTTGGCTCATTTTGCACTTTGACTAAATACAAACTCTTTTCCTGAAGTTTGATAGTGAATGTATAAATAATGGTGTACTTGTTATTAATAGCTGCAAAAGTATTAAGATTTTCCTCATCAACTAAATAATAAGTCTCTTCTGTGGTTTTCGAGTGATTTCGTGTAAGGAGTTCTTTTCGCTCGCGGGTAATGTAAAATGCGGCATCATGATTAATCTGTGTATTGCCGAAAATGTGTAGTGCCTTTCCCATTGATAGTTTCGCAGCTTGGATTTCGCCGGCTCTGTATAATTTATCCGGATATGAATTGTAACGTGCCTGAAGGTTGAATAAATTGAAGCTTATTCTCACTACCAAAAGTGAAACAAATAAAGATAAAAGAGCCAGTTTCCTGAGATTATATGCTTTATACCAGACAATCGCAGAGGTGAGAAATAAAATTAAAGTTACCGGGATAACATTATTCATTGATCTTGTTTCATGCCAGATAGGGTAGACGAATAGAGATAAAGCCAGCAAAGCAGAGCCATAAAGGATGACATACCTTACTAGTGTGAATGTTTTATTCTGATATTCTTCGCCAACCGCGTAAGCTTTAATAAGTATTATAATAAGCAGTGGTATGAGCATAAACAGATAGCGACTGCGCATATCTGCTGATATCCAGTAAAGTATGATGTTGCTAAGGAATAAGCATAACAATATCCGGTAAATGGATTCACTAAAAACTTTCAGTCTGATTTCCTTTGACAATAAAAGAAATAATAGAATAGTCATCGGTGCAAATTCAGTGAGAAGGTTTATGGGGAATTCAAAAAGATGCAGGAACCATACCACGTGTGAGTTGTCATTTGTTTGTATCCTGTTAGACTGGTCAAACAATGTCATGACAGCGGCATAAAATGATGAATCTTTGCTAAAAAGATAGTAATAGGTGCCAGTAATTGCAAGAAAAAGAGTTATGCCGGCAATATGCTTTATGGATAAGAGTGGTCTAATGTTTTTATAAAAGATAAAGACTGTTAGGAGACTAATACCCTGGAAAGCAACTGATGGTATGCCTTTCATAAGGAAGCCTATGGCACTAAGCAAATATGAGCCTATAAACAAAGTTAATAGCTTGTTTTTTTGAGCGAAGTGAATTATCCAGACAAACGAACAAAATGTAACAAGTGAATAGGTAAGATCTATTAACCCCATAAATGAGTCCCAGAATAGGATTCTGCCTGATAGAATAAAACCTATTGAAACATAAAATGCATATTCACCCAGGTATTTTCGTGAATAGAAAAAGAGCAGCAGTGAGAATATCAGTAAACTTAAAATTGTCGGCATACGAAACACCCACTCTTCCATTGAATTGGTAATAAAAACGAACGATGCCTGTATCCAGTTGAACAGAGGGGGTTTATTAAAATAAGGCTCACCGGTAATAGATGGATTGATGTAGTTACCACTAAAAATCATTTCGAGTGTTACGATTCCACGGGTTGGTTCGTCCGAGATTAGTGGTAGCAGATTAATATTTATAAGAAAAGCTGGAAAAGCAAAAACAATAATGATGAGTTTAACAACATTATCAGTTTTAGAAAGCTTTTGGAGATAGGTTTTCAGCATTATTTATCAGACATAAACATGACAAATTTAGCGAATTATCTTAGTTGCTAAAAAAAAGCTTTTTGTACGGGGTCAAAATGTTTTATTGTTAAATAATGATTTATTTTTGTAACCTCCTAACATCATCTAAATGAAGAAGATTATTATGTCACTGCTTAAGCAAGTGATATTCTGGATTATAATTTTTGCGCTCACCAGAACTGTTTTCTTACTTTATAACTTAAAACTTTTAATAGCCAGTAACATCAGTTTTACAGAAGCAATAAGCTCCTACAAGCATGCTCTGGTACTTGATCTTGCAACAGCATGTTATTTGATGCTTTTTCCGGTATTTCTTTTGATCATTCAAAGTATGTATTCGCGACCATGGATTAATGTAGTTAACAAGATCTACACATACCTAGCCATAGGCCTCTATACTCTGCTTACAGTTACCGAATTAGGGATTTATCCCGAGTGGCAGACAAAACTACCATTCAAGGCTCTTGCATACCTTCAGAATCCATCGGAAGTTTATAATTCAGCATCAACTTTAATCTTTATACTGCTGGTCATCTTATTCATCCTTCAGTCAGGATTTTCTATCTGGTTATACAACAGGTTCTTTTTTACCCCCATTAAACCCCAAAAGAAGCTTAATCTGCTCTTTACATTCTTTTTCACGATAATAACCCTGCCACTGCTTGTTTTAGGTGCACGGGGGGGTGTTCAGGTTATACCAATAAACCAGAGCGAAGCATATTATTCCGACAAGAACATACTTAATGTTGCTGCTGTTAATTCGGGGTTTAACCTGTTTATTAGCATTATCGAGAATTACAAGAATTTCGACAAGAACCCATTTGAGTTTTATCCTGACTCAGAGGCAAAGCTAAAGGTTGTTGAAATCTACGAGCAACCTAATGATTCAACCACCAAAATACTCACTACCAATCGACCTAATGTTGTTTTACTAATACTTGAAAGCTGGTCGGCCGATCTAATCGAATCAATTACAGGTGAGAAAGGAATAACTCCAGAATTCAGGGAGTTGGAAAAAGGTGGTGTTTTATTTACCAATCTATATGCAACAGGTCCGAGAAGTGAGCAGGCAATGGGGAGCATTTTCAGTGGTTTCCCTGCACATCCTATATCGTCAGTTACTGTCCAGCCTGAGAAATTCTCAAAGCTAAACACTATCACAAAGTCCTTGATCGACGAGGGTTATAACACTTCTTTTTACTTTGGAGGACAATTACGGTATGGAAACATAAAAGGTTTTATTTTACACAATGGGTTTAAACGCATTACTGAATTAAGTGATTTTAAGGGTAATGAAATAAAAGGTAAGTTAGGTGTTCATGATGAATTTGTTTTGTCGCGGCAGTTAAATGAGCTCAACAATGAAAAAGAGCCATTCTTCTCAGCCCTTTTTACGTTAAGTTCACATTCACCATACGATCAACCTATGAAGCAGGTAATTGACTGGGGGAAGAATGAAAATGGCTACCTGAATTCAGCTTATTATACTGATAAATGTTTGGGTGATTACTTTCGTAATGCAAGAAAGGAGGGATGGTATAAAAACACCCTCTTCATAATAGTAGCCGACCATAGCCACAACTCTCACATGAACAGGTCATTTACAACTCCAGCATATCATAAGATTCCTATGCTTTTTTATGGTGAGGTAATCAAGCCTGAGTTCAGGGGACAAAAGATTGATAGATTGTCGAACCAGATGGATTTAGCTGCAACTCTTATGAATCAACTCGAACTGGATGCATCATTATTTCCTTGGAGCAGAGATCTTTTTAATCCATATTCACCGGAGTTTTCTTATTACTCCTTTGAAGAAGGTCTTGGATGGGTAACAAAAAACGGTTATTTTGTATATGAGCCTAAAACAAACAATTACATTGAAAATACTCTGACCGATAGTTTAAAAGAGGATGTTCAAAAATCGGGGAAATCATTTCTTCAGGTTTTATTTGATGAATACATGAAACTGTAATACTGCAAACATGAAATTTAACAAGAAAAATATTCTTGCGTATTTTGATAAACAGAGCTTTGCCCATATGATTATGGGCAGTATCATTTCTATTGCAGTGTTATTAATACTTGTTGTAGGTCATTATTGGGCTTCGTATGAAAATATGAAATACAATAACGAGTACAATACTATTAAGACAGAACTTGAAGAAAACCAGAAGCGGTTAGTAAGCCGGGAGGTTCAAAGGACTCTCAATTATATTAGCTATGTTAGGTCACTCTCCAAAGAGACGATGAAAAGCTCCTTAAGCAACCGTGTTGAAGTAGCTCATGATATTGCTTCGAATATTTATAATGAGAACAAAGGAAAGCTGTCGGATAAAGAAATAAAAAGTCTTATAAAAGATGCTCTAAGGCCATTCAGAATGTCGGGGCCAGATGATTATGTGTTTATCTATAGTTTAGATGGCGATGCAGTGCTCTTGCCAAAAAGCAGAAAGTATGAAGGTTTGTCGGGGTTAAACTTGCGCGATGAAAGAGGGAACTATTTTATACACCGTGAAGTGCATTTAATGAAAGATGTTGATGTTGGTTTTATCTATTATAATGATTACAATGAAAACAGAGGTGATTCATCTCTTTATAAGGTATCATATATAAAGAAGTTCATCCCTTATAACTGGTACATTGGTTCAAAGTTGTATCTCTCGGATCATGAAGCTAAATTAAAAAAGGATGTAATAAACAGGATATCGAATATAAGATTTGACAGTGATGGGTATGTGTTCATACAACAATTCAATAATGTTCCTATACTTTCACAACCAACACTTACAAATAAAGATACACTGATAAATGAGTCGGAATTAACTGAAAGGCAGAAAATAACTGAGATAGCAAGAAAAGGTGGTGGTTTTGTTGAATATCATTTTAAAAGACCCGGTCGCAGCGAGAAGGAAATTAAAGTATCGTATGTTGTTCAGATTCCTGAATGGGAATGGGTAATCGGTGCAGGCTATTATACCAAAGATATTGACCTAGTAGTTGCCCAGAAATCAAAAGAAATTAAAAGTCAGCGCATTAAAACCATAACGATTATTACTCTAGCTCTAATTGCTATTCTGCTTATCGGCATCGCTCTCGCTAAAGTGGTTGCCAATCAATTAAAAACTGGACTTTCGAGAATTGACAAGTTCTTTAAATCAGCAAGCACTAATTACATTGTAGGTAATGAGGACACACTTATTACCCCCGAACTTATATCACTAGGGAAATCGGCCAACAAGATGGTAACCGATCTTAAATCAATTAAAGTAGCTTTTGAAAAAGAGCACTCACTGCTTCGTTCCATCATAAATTCCATCCCCGACATGGTTTTTTTCAAAGATCTTAACAGCAGGTACATAGGTGGAAATGAAGCATTCCTTAAATACATAGGACTAAATGAAATCGAACTTATTGGGAAGACTGATTTTGAAATCTTCCCACTTGAGGCTGCCAAGATTTACTACGAAAACGACCTTAAGATACTTAAAGACGGTATCCCAATAAGAAATGAGGAGTGGGTAGTAATGCCTAACGGTAAAAAATTACTTTTCGATACCCTTAAAGTATTGTGCCATGATTCGTCTAATAACATTACTGGAATTATTTGCATCAGTCGTGATATCACTGAAAAGGAGATCATACAAAAAAAATACATCGAAGCTAAAGAAAAAGCTGAAGAGTCTGACCGTTTAAAGACAGCCTTCCTTGCCAATATGAGTCATGAGATTAGAACCCCAATGAACTCAATTATCGGGTTTTCGAACCTTATTGCCGAAGGAGGTTTAAGTGAAGAGGAGCAGTCGGAATACGTTGAACACATCGATACGGCAATTAACAACCTGCTTAATCTTATAAATGACATTATTGATATTGCTAAGATTGAAGCAGGACAGCTTACAATTAAGCCTGAGTTTTTCACATTAAGTAAACTTCTTGAGGAGCAGCACATTTCGGCACTTGAATACAGAAGGAAAGCAGAAAAAGAAAACGTTACTATTACTTATACTCTTGATGATAAACTACAAAAGATAAAAATCCTTTCAGATCCATACCGTCTTAACCAGGTTATCACTAATCTGGTTGTTAACGCGATCAAATTTACAAAAGAAGGAAAGATAATTTTTGGCTGTAACCTTATTGAAGACAGACTTTATTTCTATGTCGAAGATACAGGAATAGGGATTTCGGAAAAAGATATTGAATCGCTGTTTACACGGTTCAAACAGGTAGGTGAAAATAAAGGATATCATGCAGGTGGAACAGGGTTAGGTTTAGCAATATCTAAACACATCATTGATTTGATGAAAGGAGAAATAGGGGTGAAGTCAGAAAAAGGCACAGGCTCCCTTTTCTACTTTTATATACCATACTATCCGCTTGAAAATGAAGTAGATCATAGAAAATTAACATCTAAGGTTAACTGGTCGAATAAAACTGTATTAATAGTTGAAAATGAAGAACCTTCTTTCAATTATCTAAAGGCAGTATTTTCTGTTACAGGAGCTAAGATATTAAGAGCGATGAATTTCATAGAGGCAACCAATATTTATAAGAATAACGACCGGATCGACCTGTTTTACTGTGATGTATCCAAAGAGGATAAAGCGTTGAGATCATTCTATAAGGTAGTTAATCAGAGCATACCACGACCACCTTTCATCGGTCAGTTGGATTCAATAAATGATGCGCCAAGTGATTTAGAGTTCGACAGCATAATCATTAAGCCTGTTAAATACCATCTACTTATAAAGACTATATCTCAGTTTATTAGGCTCGAAGAGAAAATTGGTGAATAGCATTAAGCAGAAATAAAAAAACCGGTAAGCAACAGATGTCAATTACCGGTTTAGCTAACATTATCATTTAAAGTTACTTCTTGATAGTATAGAAGCAAACCTTAGGTGAGATTATTTTTTCGGCTTGTTTAAGTTTCTTTATAGCTGAATCAACATCTTTTTTCTCAATGTTCGCAATTTCGGCTATCTGTGCAGATTTCAATGGTGTTTCTGATTTTGACAGAACCTCCAAAACTAATTTTTCGTTTTCCATATCGTTGTCAATTAATCTAATTCATGAATAACTAAGCCTGAACGAAGTTTAGGTTCAAACCATGTTGTTTTTGGTGGCATTATATTTCCGGTATCGGCTATATTTATTAGTTGATCAAGTGAAACCGGGTACAGCGCAAATGCAACTGCCATCTCGCCACTGTCAACCCGTTTCTTTAATTCACCTAAGCCTCTGATTCCACCAACGAAGTCAATTCTCTTGGAAGTCCTGAGGTCTTTAATATCAAAAATCTTATCTAATACCAAATTTGAAAGAATAGTTACATCAAGAACTCCAATAGGATCAGAATCGTTATATGTACCCTCTTTAGCAGTTAATGAATACCATTTATTGTCGATGTACATGCTAAAGGTATGAAGCTTTTCGGGCTTGAAGATTTCACTTCCTTTTTCTTCTATTTCAAAAACTTCCTTGAGTTTTTCGATAAACTCTTCTTTCGACAAACCATTTAAATCTTTAACTACACGATTATAATCGATAATTGTCAACTGGTCGGAAGGAAAATGAACTGCGAGGAAGAAATTATACTCTTCATCACCTTTATGATTTGGGTTATTCATTTTCTTCTCATTACCAACCAATGCAGCAGCGGCAGTACGATGATGACCGTCGGCAACATAAGTATAAGGTACCTTGCTGAAAAGATCAGTTAACTTATTAATGGTTTCACGATCTTTTATTACCCAAAAATGGTGGCCAAAACCATCATCAGCAACGAAATCGTAATCAGGCTCGTTATTTTTAATTACGGAGTCAATGATGTTATCGATCTCTTTCATTGCTGGGTAAGTAAAGAAAACAGGCTCCATATTTGCATTAGTAATGCGAACATGTTTCATGCGGTCTTCTTCTTTATCGGCTCTTGTTAATTCATGTTTTTTGATAATGCCATTAAGATAGTCTTCAACTCCAGCGCAACCAACGAGGCCATATTGTGTTTTGCCATTCATTGTCTGCGCATACACATATAGATAATCGGAGTCATCCTGAACCAACCAACCGTTATTTTTAAACTTCTCGAGATTAATTTTAGCTTGTTCATAAACTTCAGGAGCATGTTCATCAATATCAGGTGATAGGTCTATTTCAGGTTTGATGATGTGAAGCAATGAATATTCATTGCCATCAGCTTCTACTCGGGCTTCAGCTGAGTTTAACACATCATAAGGCCTCGAAGCAAGTTTACTTGCAATTTCTTTTGGTGGACGTAATCCTTTGAATGGTTTAAGTATAGCCATGGAACTATTAATTAATTATATTGATAAATGTAGATTAGTTGCGTTATGCATTAATTTAGAAAGGAGCAAAGTTAGAGGATAAAAAAGATAAAGCAAAAAAATGTTCCGCAAACAACGGAACATTTTTCACCATAACCTTAACAGAAGGTATAATGATACTAACACTCACAATTGACCAAATCAATTACGATTTAATCAACATCTTCCATATTGAGATCAGCAGCACGCTGAAGTGAACCTATAAGAGCACCAATCATTTTGGTCATCTCCATTAGCTGACCACGCGATTCATCCACCTCCTTTTCAGAAAAATATTTCAGTTTTCCGGCAAGAGCTGTGTAAACCACACACTCTCTTACAGCACTTTTAGCCATTTTCAGGTAGTAAATAAATTGGTTCTTATTACGAGCTGATCCTTCGGAAATGTTTAGTGCAATTGCCTGAGCAGCTAAATTAAATCTTGTTGAAAAGGCTGATTGGCTTTCAACAGGGAACTTAAATGTTTTAATTGCAATCCATTCAATGTAATCGAGCGATTTGTGATAGATACGCAAATCTTCAAATCTGAAGAAGGTTACGGCTTTTTCGAGTTCAGTATCCATAATCAATAGTTTTTGTTGGTGTGTTAAGAGTCAGTATTTGGTCAATATACTTTTATAATAATCTAACTAGTTAAACTTTCTGCAATTCCTTGTTTACTTGGTAAGTGTTAACTCCGTTTTCTAAGAAATCTACTATTTGACGGGCTGCTGCAATACCTGCATTGATATTAGCTTCGGAAGTTTGAGCACCCATTTTTTTAGGAGTAAAGAATATGTTGTTCTTATAATTGCTGATAAATGCTTCTTTATTATCTGGTTCTATATCACTTAAATACTTGAAATCTGGACGTTCTTCAAAGATCTTTAGCAACTCATCTTCATTAATAACCTCTTTACGCGCAGTATTTACCAAAACAGCTCCTTTAGGCATCTTGCTTAAAAGATTGTAATTGATAGATTTCTTTGTCTGAGCATTAGCAGGAATATGGAGAGATATATACTGACATTTTGCATAAAGTTCTTCGGCAGTTTCAACTGGAATAACACCATCAGCTGAGATTGCTTCTTTGTTTACAAAAGGATCATAGGCATATACTATCATGCCAAAGCCCTTAGCTATTTCAGCAACATATTTCCCAACATTTCCATAAGCATGTATGCCTAAGGTCTTTCCTCTTAATTCAGTACCAGATGATCCATTGTAATTGTTGCGTGCCATACTTATCATCATGCCAAAAGCTAACTCGGCAACAGCATTTGAATTTTGCCCGGGAGTATTCATGGCGACAACATTATGTTTTGTTGCTGCAGCTAGGTCAATGTTATCATATCCTGCGCCTGCACGAACAACAATCTTAAGGTTCTTAGCTGAATCAAAAACCTGCTCATTAAAAATGTCACTTCTAATTATAACTGCATCAACATCTTCAACTGCTTTCAGCAGATCAGATTGATCAGTGTATTTTTCAAGTAATCGCAGCTCGTAACCAGCTTTCTCGATAATTTCCCGGATTCCGTCAACAGCAACCTTTGCAAATGGTTTATCGGTTGCAACAAGTACTTTTTTCATTTGAGTAGTTTATTAAGTTTTGATTGTATAAAAGTATAAAGTTTATTTTCTATTACCAAATTAATTAGAAAAATATGTTCAATTTCGAGCAAAAAAAATAGAAATTGTTCAATTTCGGACAATCATTGGAGTTTAATAAATGACATACGACTAAATTTCAATAAGTTAATGACATATTGCAGCTTATTGTTCAATCAACATAAAAATAAATTTGAACATAAAATTATGTTGGGATTAAAAGTATATAGGTTTTATATTGGTATGGCTTATTTATCTCACTGAAAAGTAGTCCTGAAGTTGAATTATATGTTCCTGTGTTAAGGGTTTATGTTTCAAATCTGTACCGATTATTATCTTACAGGCCAACTCAAAAAATACGGCCTTCTGAAGCACATCCCGATAGCTTTTGCCACATATTACTTGTCCATGGTTACTCAGTTGAATCACACAGGCCTTGGTTGATTCTTTTGATACTGCATCAGCCAGTTCAACCGAGCCTGGCATTATAAAAGGTACTGTCGCAACTTTACCTATGTATATTGGCACTTCTATGATCGCGTTATAATCAATATCAATTTGGTTCATGCATGCTAATGTAGTAGCATATGGCGATTGGCAGTGAAGAACTGTGTTAATTGTCTTATTCTCTCTATAAATTGCTAGGTGTAAAGGCAATTCACCGGTTGGTTTTTCGCCCTTTATAATTTCATGATTTTCGTTTAAAACTACTATTTGGTTGTATTTTAAATCGCTGAGCCATGATTTTGATTGCGAAACGAGGATCTCACCTGTGCTGGTAAGATGCGATAGATTACCGCTGCTGCATGTAGCTATACCATATTTACCAACTGCTCTTGCTGTATCTCTGAACTCTTTCAATAAACTTTTACTAAAACTCATATTTTATTAAGGTTGATAATCAATATTATCCTCTATCGTCGAATTTTTTCACTAATCAAAGTTAGCGCTTACCTTATTTATAGTCAATGGTAATTTCATCAGTAAACAACCACGACGGATAGCCATAGCCTTTATGATTAGGTGGACAGTTTTTAGTGCTTAACGCAGTGATTTTATAGTACTTATAAATGCTACCATTAGTATTGATTGAAAAATCTTTAATAATAGTACCCCATTCTTCCTGCGATACATTGTTATCTGATTCGCCCAAAAAATTGAAGTTAATCCCATCGTTAGATGCATAAAATTGAACCTTAACTGGCATAAATATCCATGAGTTGATATCCTGAAGGAAACCAACCGATAGTTTATTCACAGACTTATTGCCCGGAACTGTTACAATAGCTTCGAAGTCTTTGCCTTCAAAACCTTGCCATCCACCTAAGCGGAAGTCTTCGCTTCCCCTTAAACCATCAATCAAAGTGTTCTCGCCATTGCCTGAATACTGTGGTGCATAGTCGCTTAGTAATTTAAGACTAATATCTTTCTGAGTCTTGCGATAGGTAGTTATTTGAGATTTCGATAGAATATAACCTTCTTTAAAGGCTTTATATTTAAGAGTAATGGTCTTGTCGATGGTTAGTGGCTTTTTATAAAGCTTTGATTTTTCGGTTGGCTCTGAATTATCGGTAGTGTATCGGATTGTTTCACCTTCTAATGACGAAAATGTCACTTTAAAGGGCTTATCGAACACAAAATCCTGCACGCTGACAACCGGAGCCGAAAGAACGTTCGATGCATTGAATATCATGCCCGGCTTGCTTTCTTTGGCATATCCCCACTCTTTGTTTGGTTTATTGCCCATAACAAACAGTAGCGTTCCACCTTGCATCATATCTTCATGTTCAAGAAAACTTTTGTGATAGGGTAATCCGTTTAAAGCCACTGATTGTATATAGATATTAGTTGTAGAGTAGTTCTCGGCCTTTATTGTGAAGCTTTTGCCATTTTCGAGATGAATTGTGACCTCTTCAAACTGCGGTTTACCGATAACATATTGATTAGTACCAGGACAAACAGGATAAAACCCCATAGCACTGAATACAGCCCATGCCGACATTTGGCCGCAATCCTCATTACCAATCAGTCCGTCGGGTGAGTTCTTATAGAAATCATTAATGATGTGATGAATTTTTTCCTGGGTTTTATAAGGCTCTCCGGCATAATTATATAAATAGGCAATATGGTGGCTTGGCTCATTACCATGAGCATACTGACCGATTAATCCGGTGATATCCGATTGCTCACGACCTGTTGTTGCTGATTCGGCAGTAAAAAGTTTGTCGAGCATCATTGAAAACTCTTTATCACCGCCGTGCATTTTCATGAAATTAGTCATGTCATGAGGCACGTAAAAGCTATATTGCCAGGAGTTTGCCTCTGTGTAGTTAAAATTTACTTCGCGTGGTTCGAATGGATTATACCATGCACCATTAATACGGGCTCTCATAAATCCTGAAGCAGGATCATACATATTCTTATAATTCTGTGCTCTACGATAAAAGGAATCGGCCACTGCTGTTTTGCCTAAAGCTTTAGCCATTTCTGCTATACACCAGTCATTATAGGCATATTCCAGTGTTTTTGATACAGATTCATGTTCCACATTTGCCGGAATGTAACCATATTTCTTATAGGCTTTCAAACCAAAATGATCGTGATTTGCCGAAGCTAACATTGCATTTAATGCTAATTCAGGATCGTAATCAGTAATACCTTTAATATAAGCATCAGCAATTACAGGGATAGCATGATTACCTATCATACAAAATGTTTCGTTACTGCTTAGTTCCCAAACAGGTAGCAAGCCGCCCTGCTGATACTGAAGTAAGAAGGTTTTAATGAAGTCATTTGTTCTTCGGTGATCGATCAAAGTAAACAATGGATGCAACGCCCTATAGGTATCCCATAAAGAAAATACTGTGTAATAATTGTCCTGAATCTTATGAATATTGAAGTCGCGGCCGAGATAGGAACCATCAACATCACTATAAATATTTGGAGCTATCATTGTGTGATACAATGCAGTATAGAAGACAGTGAGATCATCTTTACTTCCCGATTTCACCGAGATCTTATTAAGTTCAGCATTCCATGCATATAATGCATTTGATCTTACCTGATCAAAGTTCCATCCGGGTATTTCTGCTTCAATGTTCTTTCTGGCATTTGATGTGCTAACTGCGGATAAACCAACTTTAATCTTTAGTTTGTCAGTAGAACTGCCGAAACTTAGAATAGCTTTTATACTGACACCATTCACTTCGGGTGAGTCATTTTGAACAATACCATTATTATTCATGATTAATTGTGCGATAGGTTCAGAGAACTGCATTGCAAAATAAAGCCTCTGATCAATAGCCCATGCTTTTGATGAGCGGTAACCTTCAATTTCATAATCCGAAACCCTTCTTATCCAGCTGGTTATTACATCATCTCTATGTTTAAGATCGACAATAATTTTCTTTGTTTCGCCCTTACCATAAGTATATGAGTGAAAGCCAACTCTTTGAGATGCTGTAAGTTCAACACTTATATTTTCATCGGTAAGTTCAACTTTATAATAACCGGGAGATGCTGCTTCCCGCTCATGCGAAAATTTTCTTCTGTAACCTTTTTCACCATCAGAACCATTAGTCCAATGATTTTCACCACTGAATGGCATTACAAGGATATCACAGTAATCGGGCACCCCTGTTCCGCTTAGGTGAGTATGACTAAACCCATACACATATTCATCACTATAGTGATAACCAGCGCATCCGTCCCAACCTTCAAGGCGTGTATCGGGGCTAAGCTGCACCATTCCAAAAGGCATGGTCGCACCTGGAAAAGTATGACCATGTCCGCCGGTTCCAATGAACGGGTTTACATAATCGGTTGGAGCTTGACCGCTTGAGAAGAGAAATGAGAACGAGGCTATTGTGAGAATAGCAACAACTTTATTGCTGAATTTCATTTGATATAATAGTTAATGATCCATGGGTTTGCCTGAAATAATGTTCAGGCTGCCACAAATGTAAAACTATTTCGTATCAAATCTATATATTGTGCTTTCTTGATATACTTCGCCGGGCTCAATTAGAGTACGTGGGAAATGAGCGTTATTTGGACTATCGGGAAAGTGTTGGGTTTCAAGGCAAAAGCCCGAATACATCCCATAACGATTTCCCGATTTCCCGACTAAAGTCGCATCAAGAAAATTGCCTGTATAAAACTGAATGCCAGGCTGTGTGGTCCAAACTGTCATTTTAATACCTGTTTCAGGGCTTTCAGCTATAGCAACAACTTTAGGAATATCACCATAAGGGAAACGGACATAGTTATGGTCATAACCACCTTGCAACTGATTTATCCTTGAACCAATTGTGTTAGGAGACGTAAAATCAAAAGCAGTATTAGTAATATCTATGATATTACCTGTGGGGATAGCGTTTAAGTTAACTTCAGTGATTTGAGGGGCTAAAATCTGAACAACATGATCAAGCACATTGCCATTACCTTCGCCCGAGAGGTTGAAATAACCATGGAACGTTAAATTAATTGGTGTGGTTCTATCTGTAACTGCTCTAAAATCTATCCCCAAGCCGTTATCATTGTCAAAATAGTATATTGCATGAACATGAACGTTACCGGGATACCCCTGGTCTCCATCTTCGCTAATAAGCGATAACTGTAAGGCTTTAGAGCCATAATATTCTATGATTTGATCATCCCATATAATTTTGTCGAAACCCCTTAATCCACCATGCAAATGGGCAGTGCCATTATTCTGATCGAGAATAAATTCCTGCTCATTAATGCTGAATCTGCCATTCTTAATACGATTGGCATACCGGCCGATTAATGCACCAAAGTATGGACAGTTACTAAGGTATGACTGCGAAACATAATCTTCGGGATTCGAGAAACCTAAAGAAACATCAACCATTCGTCCATCCTTATCAGGAACCAGAATATCAAGAACAATTCCACCGTAAGTCATAACCCTAACTTGCATATAATCACTCGATAAGGTGTACACCTTTACAGATGTTTTATCGGATAGGGGCAAAGTTTCAACTGAGATGTTCATGTTCGACTTGTTTTAGTTAAAAAACCACTACACTTTGATTAACTGTTCATAGTTAATGCAATAGAACAAACAGATTGAACTTTTTCCTTATCGGCGATACGTCTTATATTATGAAATGAGTTGATTAGAACATTATTATGGTATTGCATCATAGTGAGGGCAGGTACTGATGCTGAAAGGTGAAATTCGTTGCAGGCGGTTACCTGGTATACTTTTTCGATGTTGTCAGCACTTATTCCTGAGCCAGGCATAATAATTATTCTTTTGTTAGCAGTCAGGTTTAAAAGAGCTATTTGCTCCATTCCTTCAGGAGCAGATAGTTTACCGCCCGATGTTAATATTCTGATGCAACCCAGATTAATTACCTGCTCAAGCGCATCAAACTGATCATAAACAGTATCGAAAGCCCTGCTGAATGTAACAGGCATAGGAGTGCACATCCTAATCAGTTCGCTCATCACCTCGGTATTAATCGTGCCATCGGAATTTAGCACACCAATAACAAAGCCCGAAACTCCAAGTTCCTTTGCAGCTTTGATATCAGTTTTCATAGCCTCAACTTCTGAAGAACTATATAAAAAATCGCCTGCACGAGGACGAATTAGCACATTAACCGGTATACTAATCCTTGACAGCACTTGTTGCATGAAACCGTATGAAGGCGTTAATCCACCTTCGGACAAGGCACTACATAGTTCCAGTCGGTGAGCGCCGCTTTCTTCGGCAATTAATGCCGATTCGATGCTATCAACGCAAACTTCAATCTTAATAAGGTCTTTCATACACTTTTAAATGAAACCATAAAATTACTCTTCTTTTTATTATTTGATGGGTTTGGGATTAGTTTGTTGGTGATCAGTGAGTGAACTTGGGGTTACTTAATACTAATTTATAGTCCTTCAATTATCTATTCAGAAGACATTAGTGATTCATTTTAACCCACTCTGTATTCACTGTGTACCCACTTTACCCGCTCTTAAGCAATACATACCTTTATACCACAGTGCTAGATTGCTGGATACGAAGTTGGGGTAAAGAGGCTTCAAATAAATCGCGAATGATTTGCTATTTTAACACTGGTCATCTCTTAAAAATATCAATCATGCAATAAATCTTAATATATTTGTTCCGCTTAATTTCAAACAGATATGTCATGAAAAACAGGGCTCTGGTTTTAGTCACTTTCTTTATTTTAATATCGCTATGCGCTTATTCACAAGATGTTACAGGTTCATGGAAAGGTAAACTTCTTGTTAGAAGTACAGAACTTAATATATCATTCAACATTACACAAGAGGCAGGGCAGTATAGCGCTACGATGGATAGTCCAGATCAGGGTGCTTTTGGTATACCTATGACTAAAATAATTGTTAATGAAAATGAGGTCAGGATCATGCATACAGCTGCGCAGATTGACTTTATAGGTATAATTCAGAAGCCGGGATTTATGAAAGGTACTTTCAATCAGGCAGGAATTTTATATCCGCTTGAATTAACCAGGGATATAAATGCGAAACAGGTTAATCGTCGCCCACAAGAACCCAAGCCTCCTTTCCCATATATTTCAGAAGATGTTAAGATTTTCAATAAGGCCGATTCAATTACATTGGCCGGTACTCTTACTCTACCTGAAAAACCAGGGGTTTTTCCGGTTGTAGTACTTATTTCAGGTAGCGGTCCGCAGGACAGAAATGAGGAATTATTTGGTCACAAACCATTTTTGGTTTTATCAGATTATCTCACAAGGAATGGCGTTGCTGTTTTGCGCTTTGATGATAGGGGAACTGCTGAATCTGAAGGGACTTATGCAAAGTCGACAATTCATGATTTTGTAAGAGATGTGAAGGCAGTTGTTGAGTATCTGAAAACAAGAAAAGATATAGATAAATCAAGGATTGGACTGATAGGGCATAGTGAAGGTGGCGTGATCGCTCCAATAGTTGCCTCAGAAGATAAGGAGATTGGTTTCATTGTATTAATGGCAGGGACAGGTGTGAGCGGAGATGAACTTTTAATCGATCAGCTATTGGCGATAGGGATTAAGTCAGGGTTTAAAGAAGAGGATATGAAACAGGCCGCTGCATTCAACAAGGGAGCTTTTGATATTATTAAGAAATTAGATGATAACAGCCTGATCAGGGAACAATTGCGCGCATATATTCTTGATAATACTAAGAACTATCCTGCAGCGATGAAGCCACAACATGTAAGTGATACGGCGTTTGCAGATATGTTGCTAGGTCAATTTGCCTCTCCTTGGATATGCTCTTTTGTAAAGTACAACCCCGCAACTGCACTAAAAAGAGTTACTTGCCCGGTATTGGCAATCAATGGCTCGAACGACTTGCAGGTAACACCAAAATTAAATCTTCAGGCAATTGAAAGCGCACTAAAGGAAGGTGGCAACAAATCGTATACAATTAAAGAACTAAGCGGGTTAAATCACTTGTTTCAGGAAAGTGAAACCGGTGTAATGATGGAATATGGATTAATAGAACAAACTATTTCTCCTGTTGCTTTGGAGGAAATAGGCAATTGGATTAAGCTACAAATAGCAAAAAAGTAGTCAGTTAATGGACAATTAAAATTTAGATGTTTAAAGAAAAGGTAGTTATTATTACAGGAGGGTCCTCAGGAATTGGCTTTGCCATAGCTGAGGAATTTATTAGGCGCAATGCAAAAATAGTCATATCGGGAAGAGACGCCCAAAAGCTGGATAAAGCTGTAATAACTTTGCAGAAGATAAACCAGGATGTATTGGGAATTGTGTCGGATGTTAGTGTTGAGGACGATTGCAAAAGGCTTATAGATCAAACAATTGAAAGGTTTGGAAAGATAGATATACTCATAAACAATGCCGGTATATCTATGCGAGCCTCTTTTATAAACACCGATTTATCGGTTATTAAGAAGCTTATTGATATAAATTTCTGGGGTACAGTTTATTGCACTAAATATGCTTTGCCACATATTCTTCACACTAAAGGCAGTATTGTGGGTATTATCTCAATAGCCGGACATGTTGGTTTACCCGGTAGAACCGGATACTCAGCCTCGAAATTTGCAGTAAGAGGGTTTTTAGATACACTAAGGTGTGAGACTACAGGATCAGGGATACATATTTTGGTTGCTGCACCTGGTTTCACGGCAAGTAATATTCGGTCGGCAGCACTTACAGCTAATGGTACTCCACAAGGCTCAACCCCAAGAGATGAATCGAAAATGATGCCTCCAAATATTGCAGCTCAAAAAATTATTAATGCAATAGTTAAACGGAAAAACTCGCTTGTGTTAACATTCTGGGAAGGTAAATTTACAGTTTTTCTGAATAAGTTCTTTCCTCAGTTTGTTAGTAAGTTAGCTTATAAACACATGCGAAAAGAACCTGATTCTCCGTTTAGTTAATCAAGTTAGCGATAAAGTTTAAAACAATTAAATCAAAACAATACAGGAAAAATGGAAAACCTAAACATGGAAATCCTTCTTTTAGAAGGTCTTAACGATCTGAAATTCGGCGATACACCTACTGTAGTAGAAAAAACCCTTGGCAAACCTCAAGAGGTAAAAAATCTTAGCGAAGAAGGTGATGAAGTAGACGAAGATCTGGATACTATACTTTGGGAATACGATGCTGAAGGATTAACTGTATTCTTTGAAGGTAAGAATAATCATGTGCTTTCATGCTTTGAAACAGATAATGCTAACGCAACACTATTCGGACAGAATATATTCGATATGTCGGAAGAGCAGATTATTGAGTTAATGAAGGAAAATGGTTTAACACAGATTGACCAGGAAGAAGAAGAGTGGGGAGAAAAGAGAATATCTTTTGATGAGGGATTAATTGATTTCTATTTTCAGGATGGTGAGCTGATTACAGTAAACTGGGGTGTTTTCGTTAATGAAGACGGTGAGATTGAAGAGTTTGACGAAGACGAGGATTAAATCTTTTTAGACATTTATAGTCTGGTTATTTAGAGGGTGATATTTGAGGATGTTTCTTCTTATAAATTCCCTGTCGATATGCGTGTAGATCTCTGTAGTGGTTATAACTGAATGTCCTAACATTTCTTGTACCGCACGGAGATCTGCGCCATTCTCAACCAAATGGGTTGCAAAAGAGTGTCGGAAAGTGTGAGGTGAAATAGTCTTCCTTATGCCTGCGAGTTGAGCATATTCTCTTACAATAAAGAATATCATAGCTCTGGTTAACTTTCTTCCATACCTGTTTAGGAAAAGTATATTCTCAGCCTGCGGTTTAATTGAAAAGTGTGCTCTCGAATAGGTTAAGTACCGTTTTATCTGTTGTGCAACATTCTCACTTAAAGGAATCATTCGCTGTTTATTGCCTTTGCCAATAATTATAATGTATCCCTCTTTAAAGAACAGGTCAGTTAATCGCAATGTTATTAACTCACTAACCCTTAGTCCACAACCATATAGAGTTTGAATAATAGCCTTGTTCCTTTCACCGAGAGGATGACTTAAATCAATGCATCTTAGCATGTTCTCAACTTCACTAAGAGAGAGAACTTCGGGCAGTTTTCGGCCTATCTTAGGCATATCTAGTAACAAGGTGGGATTGTCAGTAATCACCGATTCGACAGTAAGATATTGGAAAAATGATCTTATGCCTGACAGAATTCGCGACTGACTACTTGCTTCAATTTCGAGAGCTGATAATGTTTTAATGAATGCCTGCAGATTATCAAGATTCACATCCCGAGGTTTATTAATTTTGAGATGATCAACAAGGAAAGAGGCAAGTTTGTGGATATCACTAATATATGCTTCTACGGTATTATGAGATAGCGACCGTTCTATCTGCAGCCACGCCCTGAACCCCTTGATATAATTATCCCACTGCATTGTGATGAATCGTTTTTAATACAGATATTTGCAGACAAATTTATGTCATTACAGCCATAATCAACAAAAGACAAAGATTTTTTAATTTCCCATTTGGAAGATTGAATATTTTTTGTATTTTTGCAGTCCTAAAATTTTAAAGGCTTATAACAATGGCTAAGAAGAGCAAAGAAGCAAGAATTCAGGTAATTTTGGAATGTACCGAACATAAAACAAGCGGAAAACCCGGCACTTCAAGGTATATTACTACCAAAAATAAGAAGAATACACCTGAGAGACTTGAGATTAAGAAATATAATCCAATTCTCCGCAAAATGACAATTCATAAAGAAATTAAATAATATAGCACCATGGCAAAGAAAGTTGTTGCTACCCTAAGAACTTCTTCGGGTAAAGATTACGCAAAGGTTATAAAAATGATAAGGTCAGAAAAAACAGGTGCCTATTCATTTAAAGAAGTTATTTTGCCTAACGATCAGGTAAAAGATTATTTGGCAAAAAAATAACTTTGTAAAGTATAAGATAAACAGGGCCTTTTCTTGTTAATGGGAAAGACCCTGTTTTCTATTTATATATACTCAGGTCGGCCGGATTTGATTACCTTTGTATCTAAATTTACAATTTAATTATGGGCTTATTTTCCTTCTTTTCGAAAGATAAAAAACAAGAGTTAGATAAAGGTCTTGAAAAAACCAAAGACAGTTTTTTCGACAAGCTCTCTAAAGCAGTTGTTGGAAAATCGACTGTTGATGATGAAGTACTTGATAACCTTGAAGAAATTCTTGTAACATCGGATGTTGGCGTTGAAACAACACTCAAGATAATCGATCGTATTGAAAAACGCGTTGCTCGCGACAAGTATGTTGGTGTAGGTGAACTAAATAAGATATTGAGAGAGGAGATAGTTTCCTTACTTGATGAAACTGAACATCCTAATCTAATTAAGGATTTTAACTTCCCTAAACGTGAAATGCCGTATGTAATTATGGTTGTTGGAGTCAATGGCGTTGGTAAGACTACAACTATAGGAAAGCTTGCGCATCAATTTAAAAATGCAGGTAAAAATGTAGTACTTGGCGCTGCTGATACATTCAGGGCTGCAGCAGTTTCTCAGTTAGAAGTCTGGGCCGATAGGGTAGGAGTTCCATGTATAACACAGGGTATGGGTGCCGATCCGGCTTCTGTTGCTTTCGATTCATTAAAATCTGCTATTGCACGAAACGCTGATGTTCTCATTATTGATACCGCGGGAAGACTACATAATAAAATCAATCTTATGAATGAACTCTCTAAAATTCGTAAGGTTATGCAAAAACTAATGCCAGATGCACCGCATGAAGTTCTGCTTGTGTTGGATGCATCAACAGGACAAAATGCAATTGAACAAGCACGGCAATTCACGGCTGCTACCGAAGTAAATGCTTTGGCACTTACAAAATTAGACGGTACAGCAAAAGGTGGGGTGGTAATTGGTATTAGCGATCAGTTTAAGATTCCCGTTAAGTATATAGGTATCGGTGAAAAAATAACCGACCTGCAACCATTTGTTAAAGAAGAGTTTGTAAGCTCTTTATTCGAATCTTAAAGCAGACCACTGCCTTATTATCAATACATTGCAGGTAATTAACTATGCAATAAATTCACTATTTTTACCTTAAGTTCCTTAATTCTATATCCTTGAAGACAAAACTTTTCAATAATAAGTCAGTAAATCTAATTACTCTTGGATGCTCAAAGAACCTTGTTGATTCGGAGTTCACTTTGCGACAACTTAAAGCTGCCGGTTTTTCTATCAACTACGATAGTAATCATGAGGCTAATGTTATTATAATCAATACATGTGGTTTTATTAATGATGCTAAAGAAGAGTCAGTTAATACTATACTTCATTGGGCCGATTTGAAGAAAAATGGCAAAGTGGAGAAACTATATGTGATGGGATGTTTATCGGAACGATACAAGGAAGAATTAACTCTTGAAATACCAGAAGCCGATGGCTTTTATGGTGTAAATGAAATAAATGAGTTGCTGCAGGCTATTAATGCTCCGTTCAGGAAAGATCTTATTAATGAACGTGTCATTACTACTCCGGCTCATTATGCATATCTCAAGATTTCAGAAGGATGTGACCATCAATGTTCTTTTTGTGCAATACCTGCTATTCGTGGAAAAAACATTTCAAAATCAATCGAAGACCTGGTTCAGGAAACTACTTTCCTCGCTAAATCGGGTGTAAAAGAGTTGATTCTTGTAGCTCAGGACCTTACATGGTACGGCATGGATATATACGGTAAGAAGTCATTGGCTGAGTTGCTTCAAAATCTCTCTACGGTACAAGGAATAGAATGGATTAGACTCCATTACGCATATCCTCTTGGGTTTCCTCTCGAAATTTTAGATGTGATGAGAGAAAATGAGAAGATTTGCAAGTATATAGATATACCACTTCAACACGTTAATGACAGGATACTCAAATTGATGCGAAGGGGTCTTGGAAGTGAAGGTACCCGCAAACTTATAAAAGAAATGCGATCAAGAGTACCCGGTATAGCTATTCGAACTAGTCTTATTGTAGGTTTTCCAGGCGAAACTAATACTGAATTCAATGAGCTTAAACAGTTTGTTGAAGAGGCTCAGTTTGATCGCCTTGGAGTTTTTACATACTCACATGAGGAAAAAACACCTGCTTATGAACTTGAAGATGATGTTAGGAGTGCAGTTAAAGCCCGTCGTGCTGAACAGTTAATGACCTTGCAACAAAGTATTTCGGAGCAACGAAATATGAGCCTTAGAGGCAGCATATTAAAAGTTCTTATAGATAAAATTGAAGATAACAGACTTATTGGCAGAACAGAATATGATTCACCTGAGGTTGATAATGAAGTGCTCATAAGTTATAATGCAGATGAACACCTGCATATAAAACCAGGCGATTTTATAAATGTAAAGATCATCGATTCTGATATATACGACCTTATAGGAGAGGTAATTAACTAAATACGGGTATGAGAAAAATTCTTAATCCATTTGTTAAGCAGGAGGGTTACAACTGTTTTGGTTGTTCGCCCGACAATAAATTTGGCTTAAAACTTCAATTCGAAGAGCATGATGAATATGTGACTGCAAAATGGGAACCTATTGATCACTTCCAGGGATGGTGCAACACATTGCACGGTGGTATACAAACAACTCTTCTTGATGAAATAGCCAGTTGGTTGGTATTTATTAAGTTAGATACATCGGGTGTTACAAGCGAGATGACTGTTAAATTCAAGAAGCCGGTTAAAACAAACGAAGGTCAACTTCTGCTTAAAGCTAAGCTACGTGAGATGAAAAGAAATATTGCAATTATCGATACATGGCTTTATGATAATAATGGAGAGATATGTACCGAAGGAACTATGAATTATTTTACCTTTCCTAAGGTAATTGCAAAGCAGAAGTATTGGTATCCAGGGAAAGAGGCTTTTTATTCATCAAATAACAAACCATGAAACGACATTTAATTATTTTACTGGCGTTTTTCATACTCATAGCTTGCAAGAAAGCAGAAGACACCTCATTAGATGTTAATGATTATAAAACCTTTACATCAATGCGTGAGTTCCTTAATAAAATACAGGAGGTTGCTGCTGATACAAATATCAAGCGGTCCAATGATTTCTGGGATAAACTGAAAGCCGATAAAAGGATACCTTTCGCCATTGGAGATTCAGTCGCTATGCTCTATAAAGGCACAGCTCAATCTGTTGCATGGGCAGGCGATTTTAATGGATGGGAACCTGGAGTAGAAGGGTTTATTGGTTCAAATATTGGAAATAATATATGGATGGTTGTAAAACAACTTCCCTCTGATGCACGACTTGACTATAAAATAGTTGTTAACGGAACCCAGTGGATTACCGACCCTGCAAATTCATACTTTCAGTATAGTGGCTTCGGCCCAAATTCAGAATTGAGGATGCCCGATTGGATATTTCCTGAGGAAACAAAGCTCGGCAGTGGCGTTATAAGGGGAACTTTATCACCAAACAAGGTCATTACCAGCAATTCATCAAACTTGAATTATAAAGTGCAATACAAAGTATATACTCCCGCTAACTACGAGAGCTTGCAGAGTTTGCCTGTAATATATGTGACGGATGGTCAGGAATATTCAGATGATCGCTTAGGAGCAATGATCATTGTGTTGGATAATTTAATTCATCGTAATGAAATTCAACCCATTATTGCTGTATTCGTTGATCCGAGAAATCCGGATAATAATTCGCAGAACCGCAGGATGGTAGAATATGCTGCAAACATAAAATATGCAAACTTTCTGGCTGATGAACTTGCGCAAAGTATTGATGCAGAATATAAGACTAATCAGGCGCCAAACATGCGAGCAATACTCGGAACTTCAATGGGCGGCTGGAACTCTGCATTTGTTGGTTTAAAAAGAAGCGATAAATTTCAACTCATTGGTATACATTCACCAGCCTTTGATCAGAATATAGTTGCTGACTATTCGAGCTCAGAAAAACTACCACTTAAGATATTCATGAGCACAGGTTTAATACATGATACCAGGGATAGAGCAAGAGCTATGAGAGACGTTCTCAACACAAAAGGATATCAACTAAGCTACTTTGAAATTAATCAAGGTCACTCATGGGGTAACTGGAAAGGCCTGATTGATGAACCTTTGAAATTTTTCTTTGGAATAAACAATTAATAAGCTGTTTAAGTACAAACCGAAACTGCTATCTCAATCAGTGACTTAATCTTGGAAATGCTAATGAAAATAAAGGTAGTATCTTTCTGAAGATCTCTATTTATTCTTAAATTTACAAAATGCGCAATCAAAACATTTGAACATGGTACATCAGATTGATATTGACTGGATAGAAGGGTTAGAATTCAGAGCCAAAACTGATAAGCATGAAATTACGATTGATGCACCTTTTGAGGCTGGTGGTGAAGATAAAGGCATACGTCCGAAGATGCTTTTACTTGCCTCGCTTGGCGGTTGCACAGCAGTTGATGTTGTACTTATTCTTCAAAAAATGAAGATTAACATTACTTCATTAAAGATCGGGGTTGAAGGCAAATTAACAGAGACCCATCCCAAGATCTATGAATCAATTATTCTCAAGTACAATTTTAGTGGCGAAAACCTTGACTATTCAAAATTGCAAAGAGCAATTGAGCTTTCACAGGAAAAATATTGTGGTGTAACGGCGATGCTTCGCAATACAGTCAATATTTCCTATGAGATCATAATTGAGGATTAGTTATTAAATGAGGTATCTAATCGTAAACCTTACAGTTTAAATAGTCTGATATGTAGCAGTGTTTTTTGCAACCACTATCAATTCGCTCATTATCATAGCGGTTGCACCCCATAATAGATTATTGTTGATCTTAAAACCAGGTACTTGTATAGTTTCCATTTCTTGTAGCTTTACTATATGAGAGCTTAAGGAGCTATTGCTCATAAAATAGTCGAAAGGAACGGTAAACACTTCATCAACTTCCTTTTCTTCAGGATGAAATGCTGGGCTATATGATGTAATTCCAATCACTGGGAAAATTATGAAATTGCTAGGAGGAACATAAAGTTCAGAAAGAACACCTATAATCTTTATATCATCACGTTTTATGCCTATTTCCTCTTCGGTTTCGCGTAAAGCAGTATCAAAAAGATCTTTATCAGTCTTCTCAGCTTTACCTCCGGGAAATGAAATCTGTCCGCTATGCACTCCTATATATACTTTTCTCTTGGTAAAAACAATATTTGGCTTACCGTTATTATCAGGGAATAGCAATATTAAAACACTGCTTAACCTTGCTTCTGATACATTAACATGCTGAAGCAGAGATTTCCGATGTTCAGGAGCGAGCATATCATGAGCCGACGAACCCGGTAAAGGAAGTTTAAGAGCCAGTTTAAGTTCTTCTATGAATTTTGAAAAATCATGTTCAACCATACTTCAATTAATACAACAATTAAAGGCCAAATATATTTTTTTTCTTCGATCTTGTATATTATTTAATTCATTAATTTTATCCTTTGATTACGATTAAAACTATGGTAAAGGAAAAGACTATTCTTAGTCCTGGTCAGCAGGAATTGTTATCTGATATCAGGGAGCTCATACTTTATAATGATGACGTAAATGAATTTGATTTTGTTTCGCTAACATTGATAGAAGTTTGTGAACTTGATCCAATTCAGGCAGAACAGATAACTCTTATAGTACATGAGAAAGGGAAGTGTGGTGTTGTTTCAGGCACCGTTGAAGAACTAAAGCCAATTTATGAAATACTTACATTTAAAGGGCTTACGGTTTCTATTGAATGATTGATGATCAAGTTTTTGCTTAACATAATTGAGAGGAGAATATATTCACCATGTCAATCACATTAATCTTATTACTAATAGCAATTGGCATAATCTTATTGCTGATTGAGATTTTTATAATACCCGGCACAACAATAGTTGGTATTGTTGGTGGGTTAATTATTGCTTTTAGTGTTTGGCAAGGATATATTCTGTATGGCACACGAACAGGTCATTTAATATTAATAGGTAGTGTAATTGCTGTTGGCTTATCGCTTATTGGGGCATTCCGATCCAATACATGGAAGAGATTAATGCTCAGCACAAACATCGAGAGTCGCGTGAATGAATACGATGCTACTAAACTCCATATTGGTGATCCGGGTAAAGCCATATCCAGGATATCTCCTTCGGGAACTGCATTGATCAATGACGAACTGTATGAAGTACATACTATTGGCGAATTCATTGATCAGGAAACAGAGCTAATTATTACTAAGCTTGAAGACAACAAAATATTTGTTAAACGAAAATAAAAATAACTATGGAACCTGACATTTTAATTGTATTAGTCATTGGAATTGCGTCCTTAATTGGACTTTGGATTATCCTATATTTCATTCCTGTTGGACTTTGGTTCACTGCTCTGCTTTCCGGAGTAAGGGTATCGCTTATTCAACTTATCTTCATGAGATGGAGAAAGGTTCCACCATCAGTAATTGTTACAGCGATGATCAACTCTACAAAAGCCGGTTTGAGTATAACACGAGATGAGCTTGAAGCTCACTATCTTGCAGGTGGCAGAGTTCAGCTTGTAATCAATGCACTAATTTCTGCTGATAAAGCTAACATTCCTCTAAACTTTAAAGCAGCTACTGCTATTGACCTTGCAGGACGTGATGTTTTTGAAGCTGTACAGATGTCAGTTAATCCTAAAGTTATAAATACACCTCCGATTGCAGCAGTTGCAAAGGATGGTATTCAGTTGATTGCCAGAGCCCGCGTTACTGTTCGTGCCAATATTAAGCAGTTAGTTGGGGGTGCCGGCGAAGAGACAATTCTTGCCAGAGTAGGTGAGGGGGTTGTATCTTCTATTGGATCATCAAGTTCACATAAAGCAGTTCTTGAAAATCCTGATTCGATTTCGAAAGTTGTTCTTTCAAAAGGCTTGGATTCAGGTACTGCATTCGAAATTCTTTCTATTGATATAGCTGATATAGATGTTGGTAAGAACATAGGTGCTCAACTTCAAATGGATCAGGCCAATGCAGATAAAAATATTGCACAGGCTAAAGCTGAAGAGCGCAGAGCTATGGCGGTTGCTCTTGAGCAGGAAATGAAAGCTAAAGCACAGGAAGCTCGTGCAAGAGTAATTGAGGCCGAAGCTGAAATTCCTCTCGCAATGGCTGAATCTTTTAGACTCGGAAATATGGGAGTCATGGACTACTATAAATTCCAAAACATACAGGCTGATACTAAAATGAGAGAATCGATCTCCGAACCTCCAAAACCTAAGGGAGGGCCAAAAGGACCCGAAGCTCCAATAAAATAAAGTAAAAGCCGTCAGTTAAAGACGGCTTTTTTTATACTTTATATCTCCATAATAAGTTAAATTTGTATTTACTAACAAAAAACTCATACTGATTTGCTGATATCAAAAAACTATCGGAAGTTTCTTAATGCTTGTATGCCAATTACTACTGATGAGAACTTTGTAGAATTGAAGGAAGCATATAAGCTTGCATGCTCTATATACAATCATAAACGTGCAAATAATGACATGCCAATGGTAGAGTTTGTGGTTGATCTTGTTTCAATCACAGTTGGCGAGTTAAACCTTGGCTATACTTCTGCTATTAGTGCATTGTTTGGATATATCGACCTTAAGAATGCTGACCTAATTAAGTATATAACATCAATTGACCATAAAGAAGCTTTTTTGGTAATTGAGAGTTTCCAGAAGATCAGTGATTTACCAACCGAAAGGTTAATAAATAATATTGACAACTTCACGGGAATAATGCTTAATCTTGCTAGTGATGTGAGATCTATCCTATTATCGTTTGCTGAAAATTTACTACTTCTCAGACACTATGACAGATTGGATGCGGAGACACATAAGAGCACGATTGCCAAAGCTTTAAACATTTATATTCCATTATCTCATAAATTAGGCCTATATAAGATCAAATCGGAAGCTGAGGAGTTGACATTCAGAATTCAGATGCCTGAAACATACATGAAACTGCAAAGTGAAATCGAATCGGAGATCAACAAAAGCAAAGACTTCATTAATCGTTTTACTCAGCCAATAGTATCTGAATTATCAAAGCTTGGACTGAAGTTCACAATCACAAGCAGGACCAAATCGGTGTCGTCGGTTTATAACAAGATGGTGAAACAAAAAGTGAATTTCAACGAGGTATATGATCTCTTTGCCATTCGTATTATTATAGACACACCTCAAGAAGAAGAGAAAGCTGAATGTTGGAAAGCCTATTCGATAGTTACAAATCTATATCAACCTGACACCAACCGAATGCGCGATTGGATAACACAACCACGTGCCAATGGATATGAATCATTGCATATAACAGTAATTGATCAGTCAAAGAGAATGGTTGAAGTGCAGATACGATCTCAAAGGATGCACAAGGATGCTGAATCGGGTGGGGCAGCTCACTGGCGGTATAAAGGTCACAAAGGCTCTCTCGATACATACGATTGGATGAAATCGGTGCGCGAAATCATTGAGAATCCTACGTATACCGAAGAGCTTTTGAGTAATTCGAATATAAGTAACAAAAAGCCCGACAACATAATATATGTATTTACACCTGCAGGTGATTTAGTAAAATTAAAAGATGGATCAACTGTTCTTGATTTTGCCTTTGAACTCCATACTGCAATAGGCGCAAGATGCTCAGGTGGCAGAGTTAACCATAAGATTGTTCCAATACGCCAGAAGCTAAAAAATGGTGATATTGTTGAGATATTAACATCAAAAAATCAAACGCCAAACAGAGATTGGTTAGGATGGGTTGTTTCATCGAGAGCGAAAAGCAAAATCAAAAGATACCTTAAGGAGGCCGAATTCAAACAGGCAGAGATTGGTAAAGATATTCTCCGCCGAAAGATTGGCCAGCTTAAAATGACTTTCAATGATGAAACTGTGAATAAGCTAATTGCACATTTTAAATTTACTACATCTCTACAACTTTATCAGCAATTAGCTGAAAACAAAATTGATATAACTCAAATAAAGGATGTACTTGTTGGTCACACTAAAGAAATTGCAGAATCTCCGGTTGTTAAAGAACTAACCAGATTACCCGACAGGACTGCTGAGAACACAATTATTGTAAATGAATCAGCCGAGCTACAAGGATATATTCTTGCGCAATGCTGTAATCCTGTGATGGGGGATGAGATATTTGGCTTTGTTATGACTTTAGGAGGAATTAAAATTCATAGGACTTCATGTCCCAATGCTCCAAGGTTAAAAGCTCGATATCCATACAGGGTTATGGAAGCGCAATGGTCGAAAGTTGCCGATGGATCATATTTCATCTCAACAATCCAGGTAAGTGGAGTTGATAGATTAGGTATTCTGAATTCAATTACAGAATTATTATCCAAAGAGCTTAAAATTGACGTTAGAAATATCTCCCTCAACAGTAAAGCAGGTAAATTTGAAGGATTCATTAAGGTAAGTGTTCGAGATTCAAAACATATTGACTCTTTAATGAAGAAGATAGAAACCGTTAAAGGAGTTACAAGAGTCAAACGAGTACAATAGAATGAGAAGAAATAATAGATACTAAATGTCAGATAATTATTATAGCAGCGAGAATGTATTAAAAGAGGGTGACATCCATAAGTTCAACCTCATAAAGCAGGTTAAACTTGAAGACAATAACGATTATTTCGTATTGGAAGATCAGTTTGGAATAAGGCACTTCATAGAATCTTGGCATTATGGTAATTACAATTTAGAGATTGGCGCTGAAGTGTTTTGCCTGATTGCTAAAGTTAACTGTACCGGAAGAATCTATCTTGAACCATTTCATCCATATTATAAGATAGGAGAAGTGTATTCATTCAACAAAGTAGAGCTAGTAGAATCATCAACAACATCTTTAACAGTAACTGACATTTTTGGTAATGAGATAACAATAAATGCAACCAGCGATCAAATTAATGTAGCTGCAGCTACTGATATTGTGGAAGCCATAGTAATCGGTTTAAAAAAAGGTATCCCTGAATTGGAGATTTTTAAAATCTTTGACATACCAGGCAAACAATATCATTAAAAATAGAAGCAATCAATTGAATTTCAATTAGCAGGCATAAACTCAATGACACTTGAAGACTTATTAAACCTTGAACAATCAAGACGAAACATTGATCAGATAATAGATATGGCATTAGGCAACCACCAAATCTTTGAAGATTTGTGGAACATCTTTGTGAAAAATAAAAACCCCGAGAGCCGGAGGGCTGCCTGGGTTATTGATATTTTAACAGAAAATAGTCAACTCTTGGATGAGAGCAAGTTAGATGCTCTGCCGCCAATGTTACCAAAGTTCAGACATGAAGGAATGAAACGACATACCCTTAGAATGATTGAACGAAACAAGATTAGTGATAAAAATAAAGGAGAACTTGTAGACCAATGTTTTCAATATCTCGAATCAAAATCAGCATCTGTAGCTGTAAAAATGTACAGCATAAAAATCTTGAAAAATGTTGCAAAAGACGAGCCTGATCTCATAAGAGAACTCATCGATATAATTGAAATACAACTACCTGATGCAACACCAGGATTACGAAATATCGGCCGTAAGACCATCTTTGAATTAAGCCAGTTGTTAAATCAACACTCCAATTCAAGTTACACAAATAGATAGTTATTCTTCAGCGTCTAAATTATCTGCTTCAGGGAAAGTATCCTCAGTTTCTTTTTCGTCTTCAAGATCATCAAGAGCATCATCCTCGCTGAGCCCTTTGCTATCTATTTTTACAGGCACTTTTACTAGGTAGCTAGCTGTTTCAGTATCAACAGTAATAGCATAGAAAAAGTCTTCACCCTGAGTTTTCACTTTAATAACATGATTGCTATAACCCAGCGGATACTTTTTTCTAATAGCATCCATTACTTCTGAAGTTACATTATTATAATTAACAACCAGTCTTTTACGTTCCATAAAAGTATTTGTTTTCAGTTTTTGCAATATTATGACAGATTTTGGTTTTTTATTTTAAGATTCTGTTAAAAAAAACAAAAATTATTTTCTCCTCAGCTATCTGATAATTCAAGAATAATAGCTGTTCTATTAGTCAAGTATATACTCAATGTATTGTTATTGTTTTCAGCATTGTATTGTGTGAAGTGTGTAATATTCTCATCAATCCTGTTATGCCCACCAAATTTAGCATTATCAGTACAAAGAACAACTTTATAGGCTCCTGGTTCAGGTACAAAAAAACTATAATCAGGAATGCTGTTAAACGGGTGAAAGTTAAATAAAAATACTAATTTTCCTTTCCTGAAAATGAGACTTTTATTTGACTCATCAATGTTTAATAACTCGGCGAATTCATGGTTTAAAATGTTCTTATGCTTAGCAAAGCTTAACATTTCTCTATCAAAATCAGAGAGGTAGTGGTATTTCAAATCAGGATTTTCTTTTAATGACCATTGACGGCGTGCATATTGATAACTCCAATTATTTCCTTCGCGCGGGAAATCAATCCATTCGGGATGACCAAACTCATTACCCATAAAATTTAAGTAAGCATGACCGCCTATTGACAATGTTATAAGCCTGAACAGTTTATGCAATGCTATACCTCGATCAATAACAATGTTGTTGTCATTTTTGCCCATGTGCCAGTACATGTATTTGTCCATCAGCCAAAATGCTAATGTCTTATCACCTACCAATGCTTGATCATGTGATTCGGCATAGGCTATTGTCTTAACCCCAGGGAGTCTATCGTTTAGCACATGCCAGAATTCAGAAATCTGCCAATCTTCATCACGGCTTTCCTTTAGTACTTTAATCCAGAAATCGGGTATACCCATTCCTAACCTGTAATCAAAACCTAATCCGCCATCTTCAATCGGTGCTGTTAAGCCAGGCATGCCAGTTACATCTTCGGCAATTGAAATTGCATTGGGATTAATTATATGAATTAGCTTGTTGGCTAGTTGCAGGTAAGTTATGGCATCCCACTCAACTCCATTTACAAAATAATCAACAGGATTATTAATTACTTGATCACCATGATGAAAATACATCATTGAGCCAACTCCATCAAATCTGAATCCATCAAAGTTAAATTCCTGCATCCAGTACTTTATGTTAGAGAGCAGAAATTGAATCACTTCGTTCTTACCATAATCAAAGAGCAGTGAATCCCATTGAGGATGAACACCTCGTTCTCCTGGATGAAAATACTGATATTCAGTGCCATCAAACTGATTCAGACCTTCAAGCAGATTTTTTACTGTATGAGAGTGTACAAGATCCATGATCACTGTAAGACCCATGGAATGGGCTTTATTTATAAGGTATTTGAGATCTTCGGGACTTCCAAAACGTGATGATGGCGCAAAAAAGTTTGAAACATGATATCCAAAAGAACCATAGTAAGGATGTTCCTGAATGGCCATCAACTGTATAGTGTTATATCCTAGACTTCTAATCCATGGTAATATCTTATCAGCAAAGTCTCTGTAACTGCCAACACCTTCAGTCTCTTGAGCCATTCCAACATGGCATTCATATATGTAAAGTGGCAGTTCAGGAACATGAGTAACCGGCAGGGTAGTTGTATCCTTTTTGGGAAACCACAACTGCCCAGAGAAATTCTTAGTATCCTCATCCTGAATTACCTTAGTGATATATGCTGGTATGCGAGGCAAAAATCCATTAGACGCATCAACCCATACTTTAATTTTACTTCCATGGGTGAAAGTATCTTTATATAACTCGTATTCAAGAAAGATTTCCCAAACTCCATTTTCTATTCTTTTTAAAGGATGTGAATGAGAATTCCAATTATTAAAATCGCCTGCCAGGTATAATCCATACGCTTCTGGTGCCCATTCTCTGTAATGCCAGCCATTTCTAGCTTCATCAAAGTTTATTCCCAAGAAATTATAAGCATAAGCAAAGTTTTCGAGGCTTCCATAATGGCTAGTTAACTGGTTAAATTTGTAAGAAAAGCGATTAATTCTGTCAACGACAAGATCTTTTGCTGGCAAAAGCCAAGGATCTTTTTCAACTATAAGTGGAATGTCGTTTTTCATCATTGTTTTATTGAGTTCATGCCAAACAAACAAAGATAAAAACAGTTCACAGATTTCAAATTATATATTTTGATTAAAATGCCAACAAGCCTTAGGTTTTACAGCTAATATTATACAGATTATGCTTTCAAATTATTAGCTGCAAAATATTTACGATTTATAAGGCAATAAAGTATTCATTGGATAAAGAACGAAATTATTGTTAGAAGGAAAATTTTTTTGAAAGACAAAAGATTTGCAGATGGTATTTGAACCATGATTCTCAGTTTTAACAGACTAATACAAGATAATTTTGGTGTTACTAACAATGCATTTAGCAAGCATATAGTTGTGGATAACTGACAGACAAATAAAGTATCTCCTTTTCCAGTATAATCTGCATTATGTAAAATAGGACATTTGGGAATGCTTATCTACTGCCCTTTTACATATTCATGGCAAGGTGATCTCGCCTTCACGTTGCTGTGGTTTTATAATCTGTATGAAACTTTGTTGCCAATCTGATGCACTAAAATTTATTTGTCGTTGGCACTAAAAAATTTTACGTTCAATTAATTTTTTGCTACTTAATTGCACTAAGATAAGTCTCTGTTTGCAAGTGCGTTTTTTAGCGAGAGCCGTATTATTAAAATTATAAACCTGAATAAATCTGCTTTAATTGCTTTATCATAATAATCTCAATCCTAAGTCTGTCTACTACAGAACCTGTATTGTCAGGTTAAATTAATATTCTTATACTACTTCTAAATCATGCAGTTATGTTTGAAGCACTTTGAGCTCTACATTAAATGAGTATTGCTCTATGATGACCGACGGTATATTATAAACTAAAATGTTCTCCTTTAAAGTATTATGTTTTTTGTATAGGTGCCAGATGAAAGTAACAGCCCCTATCCTATCATATTCAATTTCATAGCATCTATGATCTTTGAAATGCAAAGATTTAAGCATCTGATTGACAATCTCAAATGTATTAAAAGCCTAAGTATTAGAATCGTAAACCGGAGTTCATTTGTATTGAGTGCCTTACCACTAAAATATTAAACCTGAGTCTGTCTGCTACAGAACATAGAATGTCGGGTTAAATTAGTATTCACTTACTACTTTTAAATTATGCAGTTATGTTTGAAAGACTAACAATTCTCCCATAATTATATATTACTTTATATTATCCCGTGATGTATTGATTATTGAATAAAAACAACTATCATGATATGTATTGATATTAGGTTTAAGCGTTTTTTAACCGATGTAGAAGCGTCCTATAAGCGATAAAAAGACGCTTAAAAGACGCTTAAAGGACGCTTAAAGGACGCTTAAGCTCAAATTCGAACTTAACTAGTTCCCCAACTATTTTTGGATTATTTAAGTCCACAAAAAATTGATTTTATAACGCAATCGTTATCGAAAATGGAATTAAATCAGTGCTTAAATACAAGTATGTGGCCGTGGTGCTTTTCTATAATCAGCAGTTATTAATTCTCTATTGTCTCTTTAAGTAAGCACTATCCGGCATCTTCAAATTCATTACTTCGGGCATTTTATAATTAAATAATCCTGTTTTATCTTCCTTAAGGTCAATGCTGTTTTTATTTATCAACAATCAACATTTGGTAGCGGCTAGTGAATATATTTGATTCCGGAAACTTTACAAATATGGGATTGAGCATTATACATACCGGCGACTGGCATCTTGGACAATTGTTTTATGATTATGACCGGGCTGATGAGCACAGGAAGTTCTTTGATAACCTGATTGATATACTGAAAGATAAAGAGGCTGATGTACTGCTCGTGTGTGGTGATGTGTTTGATACAGCCAACCCTTCGGCGGCAGCGGCAAAGCTGTATTATAGTTTCTTAAAAAGGGCAGTAACTGAAATAGCAGGGCTTCAGATTATTATTATTGCAGGAAATCATGATTCCCCTTCGCGTCTTGAAGCTCCCCGTGATATCCTGGAGCATTTTAACGTGACCGTGGTGGGTATGGTTGAATCAGATGCAAATGGTGAAATTAATTACTCTAAGTTGCTGGTTCCTCTATATTCCCGGAATAAAAAGAGGCTCGGCTTCTGTATGGCAGTGCCTTTTATACGACAGGGCGATTATGCTATAAAATCTGACCGCTCATTAACTTATAATGAGTGCGTTGCTGCCGTTTATCGTGGCCTTTACAATTATGCTTTATCAGTTAAAGATAATAATGATCTGATAATTGCCATGGGACATCTGCATGCTCAAGGTGCAACGGCATCGACTGATGACCGTAGTGAGCGGTTGATAATGGGAGGATTGGAATTGTTGCACACCGAAATCTTTAATAAAGGTATCAGTTATACCGCTCTTGGGCATATACATCGAAACCAGGTGATTGATAGTGAAAACAATATACATTATTCAGGCAGTGTGCTGCCAATGTCATTCTCCGAAAGGAATTACAAACATTGCGTTAAGCATGTGCTTTTTGACGACGATGGTGTATTAACTGTTGAAAAGGTGGATTTGCCTGTTACTGCTCCGCTTATACGCGTACCTGAAAAGCCTGAACCGCTTAATGATGTGTTGCTGAAGTTAAATGAGCTGCCATCATTCATAACCGATAAGTGTACCGCTCCATATCTTGAGGTACAGGTTGCAATTAATGGACCTGAGCCATCGCTTAAAGCCGGCATTGAAGAAGCAGTAAAAGATAAAGCAGTGAGGCTTGCCAAAATTACGCCTCATTATCCTGTAAGAGAAATGGTTGCCGGTAATGGAATACCGGCCGAAGAGCTTGAGAAGGTTACTCCCCTTGAGGTTTTCAGGAGGCGCTATCAGGAAGTATATAACTCAGAAGTACCTTTTGATTTGCTTGATATTTTTAATGAAGTAACCGAAGATGCAACAAAGGAGGAGCTGGTATCATGAAAATATTATCTATTGCCGGACGGAATCTTGCCTCTTTGGAAGGTGATTTTCTTATAGATTTCACCGAAGGCCCCTTAAAGAATGCAGGTATTTTTGCAATAACGGGTGCCACGGGAGCAGGTAAATCAACAATACTTGATGCCTTATGTGTTGCTTTGTATGGAAGAACACCCAGACAAAAAAATGCAAGGGAAAATACAATTAAACTGCGTGATGGTAAAGATGCAAGTTTAAGTCAGGGTGATGCCCGGCTTATAATGCGACGAGGCTGCGCTGAGGCTTATGCAAGCGTATCATTTATTGCTACCGATTCCTATCCATATACTTCAAAATGGAGTGTAAGAAGGGCTAAGAATAGTCCTGGCGGACAAATGCAGGAGTATTCACTTGAGCTTATAAATGATCACACGTGCAGGCCTTTCGCGGGAAAACGATCGGAAGTGCTGAGAGAAATTGAGCGTCTTACCGGAATGACCTTCGATCAGTTTACCCGTTCAGTTTTACTTGCACAGGGTGAATTTACTGCTTTTCTGAAAGCCGAGCAGCATGAGAAGGCTGAATTGCTTGAAAAACTGACAGGTACAGAGATATACTCAAATATTTCTACTATAATCTATCAACGAGCCAGGGAATCGGATCAGCGGGTTAAGGAGATTGCCTCTAAGCTTGAAGGTATCAATTTATTGTCTGCCGATGACAGAAAGTTGTATTCTGAACGTATCGGGGAGTTAAAGAAGGAGGTTGATGCTCTTGATATTGAAAAGCAGAAAGCCCGTCATGGTATTGAACTACATAACCAACTTGTTGATTATGTGGATTCTCTGAATAAAGCATGTGCCGAAGTGGAGGAATCGGGTATGCTTCTGAAAGATTTAAGCGAGAGAAAGGAGAAACTTCTGTTAACAGAAAGAGTGCAGGAAGCGAGGCCTCTTTTTAATGCCGTTGTTGCCCTTGATGCAAAACTTTTAAGCAAAACTGAGATTGCCGGGAGAGAGAAAACCGGCATACAAGAGCTTATAAATCTACGTGATGACTTATTGCTAAAGGAACATAAGGCCTTTGATGAAATTAATGAACGCATTAAGGTTTTAAGCGATAGCGAACCTTTGATTAAGGATGCCCGTAAGCTGGATGTTGAAATAGTTAATAAAAGGCAGGAGTTGAGGAAACTGGAGGAAGAGAGGGATATTATAATTGAAAGACTTTGTTTGCTTGAAAATGATTCACTTAAAAAAGAAGCTGAAGTTAAGAAGATTTCAGAGCAGATAAATGGTTTGAACGAATGGTTCAAGCAGAATGAAGGCCGACGGCAAATTGCTGAAAATGAACAGAGTATTGTGCTGCGCCTTAATGGTGCCTCGCGTGAATTTGAGCAGTTTAACAGCTTAAGCAAGGAGCTTGATGAAACTAACCTCAATATAAATAGACACAAAGCTTTACTTGATAAGAAAAACGAGCTACTCTCAGAGAAGGAAAAGCTGGCTGAACCGTTAGATGCAGCATTAAGTCAGTTGCAGAAAGAGCTTGAATTATATGACACTCAACTCATTGAAAACGAGTATACAGAATGTATAAATAAAAAGGATCAGCTTGTTGCTGTTAAGTCGGCACTCGAAAAGGTAAATGGCATTGAAACAGATCTTTCGGCACTGCAGCTTAAATACAATGCCGGCATATTAACGATAGAAGATTTAAAGAGTAAGCTCCTGAAAATTGAACCTTTAATTGACAAGGCTAAAGGTTACAAGGATGCCAGTGATGAAATCCTTAATGAAGCCAGGCTAAGAACAACCGACAATGTTGATTCACTGCGAAAAAACCTTAAACCGGGAAAGCCATGCGTGGTTTGCGGTAGCACCGAGCATCCGTATGTGAGTATAGGTGAAACTTTACATAGTGAACTCAAACATCTTGAAGATAAAGCATTTAAAGCAGAACAAAACCTAACTGAGCTTATTTCGGAAAGGACTACCCTGCTATCAAATCTTGCACATTCTGAAAAGGAATGTACCAATCTTTCCGCTGATATTGAAGCCCGTCAACAAACACTGCTTAACCTGAATAATTCTTTGTATGATGAGATTTATAAAGCATTTAGCACCAAGGTTAATCAGCTTACATTGACTGACTTAGAGCTTTTACTTAAAGAAAACATTGAACAGACTGATTCAGTTAAAAGGAAACGTGACAAGGTTTTTAATCTAATAAAAAGAATTAACGAGTTAACTGTTGATGCTGAGGACTATAAGCAACAGATATTAATACTGAGGCAGGATATTTCAGATATCGGCAACAAACTCAGGCTATATGACACAGAATTAACGAATGCCACAAGGAACTGGGATAAAGTAAAAGATAATCTTGAAAATATAAGGCAAGAAGTTGATGTATATTTTACCCGAAGCGATTGGTATGCTAACTGGCAACTATCGCCTGAGGCTTTCATAAAGGGAGTGCGTGATTTTGCAGCTGAATGGAAGAGTAAGATTAAAGAGCTGGATGAGTGTATCAGTACTAAATGGGGCGAAGAAAAAGTAGTTTTAACGCTTAAGAGTAACATTGAGGAGCGAATAACTGAGAAGCAGGCGAAGGACAAGGTAGTAGGTGAGCTAAATAACCTGTTGGATGATATGGTTCTTAAAAGGCGAAAGCTGTTTGAGGGCAGGGAAATTGATTTAGTTGAAAAGGAGTTAACAGAGAAAATCAATGAAGCCCGAACCCTTCACGAGAGGTTAAAAGATGAAAGGTCGATGAAGGATATTGATCTTAAAGAGAAACAAGGTGCTTTGTCGCAGATTTTGGAGGAAATCAGGAACATTAACACAGAACTTGAGCAGCACAAGATTAAAAAGCTTGAATGGTTAAGCATCAACGCGTTAGAAGAGACCACGGCGCTTGAATTGCTTGAGCACTCAACCGATTGGATAAATTCAGAGCGGAAATCGATAAAGGATATCGAAGATACGCATCTTAAAGCCAAAACAAGGTACAAGGAAAGAGCAGAGCAGTTTGAAAAACACCATAAATTAATTGAAAGCCTCCCTCCTGCAGATGAATTAAATGCACAGATAAAGCTTATAGAATCGAAGTTGGAAATTATATCTGCCACTATAGCTGAGCATAATGCCTCATTACGACTCGATAAGTTAAATCGCGACAATTTCGATCAATATCTCACTCAAAAGGATGAGCTTGAGAAGATCAATAATAAATGGCAGAGACTGAACGACATGCTTGGATCGGCTGATGGTAAGAAGTTTCGGCTTATAGCTCAGCGTTACACTCTCGATGCCTTGTTGGCCTACGCGAACAAGCATCTGAATGAACTGGCTCCACGATATATGCTTGAGTGCGTGCCCGATACCCTCGCACTTCAGGTAAGAGACAGGGATATGGGTGATGAAATACGTAGTGTACATTACCTTTCGGGCGGTGAGTCATTCCTTGTTTCGCTTGCTTTGGCGTTAGGATTAGCCTCACTTTCGAGCAACAGAATGAACGTTGAATCGCTCTTTATTGATGAAGGTTTTGGCAGCCTCGACCTTCAAACTCTTACAACAGCAATGGATGCTCTCGAGAAGCTTCACAATAGCGGACGCAAAATCGGTGTAATATCTCATGTTCAGGAGATGACCGAAAGAATTCAGGCACAGATAAGAGTGGTTAAATTATCAAGTGGCAGAAGTCAGGTGCAAATAGTTGGATGATTATAAGTTAGAATGAAATTTCTTTAGTGCCCAAAATGGTTATTGCTAGTCGGAAACCTACTTGTTGGTATTTAACGCCATTAAACCCGGCAAATACACCCACGTTATAAAATATATTGCCGATACCGTAACCAGGCTCCATGTAGTTTTTATTCCTGGGTGAATACAAGTAACTAAAGAACAGGCTTTCATTCCAAAGCCGGTTGCGTAATACAGGTAAGTGCTTTAAAGCAATAAACGGCGATTTATATTGTAAATGCAACATTGCAAAGTGCTCATTGGTGCTGAACTTATAACTATCGAGCAGCAGAAAATATGGGAAGAATTCTTTTACCCCTGCTATAAGAGGACGTTTGGCGAAATGCTGAAATTCATTAAACCACATTGATCTATTATTTATGAAATAGCCACCTTCTACTCTGTAGTTCAATTGGTTGTTTAATCCTAGTTTCTTTTGCTGATTTATACGAACTTTCAAAAGGTCATAATCGGTATCAAATAAGCCTACAGGCAATCCTTTCCTCCATGTAAAAGTAAACTCCGGACCATCATTAAAACGGCGGTATGGTTTTTTCACTCCATCTTTAATGTAATAGAATGGCATCGGCTTATAGATAAGATTAAGCTCAAAACTAAAATCCTGGTGAGTATCCATCCGGTATAAAGGATTATCAGCAACATTCGGCTCATATTCCTTACTGTCTCTAAAGAAGAATGAATAGTCAGAGTAATTTCTTAAGGGCTTATTATCAGATAAGAATAAGCCCGTTGAAACTGAAAATTCATGGATTAATTCAGAGTTGAAATAAAGATCAAGGTAATTGGAATGGTAAAAACGTGCAGGGTTCTCCCTGAAGATCAATGCTTCGACAGTGCTTTCCAACGGGTGAATACCGTCGGAATTAAAGTCAACCGATTGGCTTCCTACTCTAAAGCCCGACTCGCGTTTAGCTGATAAATCCTTATATAATGCAAGCAGTTCGGCATTAAACACTTCGCGGGCGAATGCATATCCAATCATTGGCTGCAATGCCAGATTTTTATTAGCGGAAAAGCTCTTTTCAATGGCAAAGCGGGTGCTATACCGAAGTCCGTCCACTACATTAAATGAAATATTAAATGGGTTAAGGAATCCCTTAAAATATATGGAATTCAATGAATCTTTCCTAACATCCCCCCCTAATACCAAACTTCCCCAGTTGAATGATCTCTTTTTCAGAGAGTCTCCTTTGGTACCCGACTTCCTGATTCTCATTGAAATGGAATCATGTTTGGCCAGACTTTTCAACTCATTTTCGGTAAGTGGGATTGGACGTATATCATTCCAGAAAGCAGTATCGCGTGATTTCGCGTTACTGTCGAGCTCCATTTTATACTTTTGGGTATAAGTATGGTTAAAACGCAGTGAATCCTTTATCTTAAGCTCTTCCTGTTTTTGCTTTAGACGTGCAATACGGTACGATTCGGCAGTAGTAGGGTTTTCCTTTTCTTTAAGTTTACTCAGAGTCTCCTCCTTCTTGTTGATTTTCGCCTTTGTGCGTTCATGATATGCAATTTTCCTTGGCGAAGCATCCGGTGCTGGTGCAGCAATCTCCTTAGGCTTACCGGGTGCGTTAACCTCAAGCGTTTTATACTTTATAGAGGTATGATATTCAAAGCTTCCTTTGTTACCCATAAGATCCATTTCAACCTTTAACCTGTTTGTTACCGGTAACCATGCTCCTTCCCTTACTTCGTTATACGTTTGATTAAGTGCCAGACTTACTCCCATTTGCTCCTCTTTAGTAATGCTTAAATTGCTAACACACCATAATCCGTCAACAATAAAAATAGTTCCCTGAACATATTGAGATCCTTTGCCAATGGGTATTATTGCAATCTTATAGACTGCATAATTATCATACCTTGTAATTCCCTCATACTTAAACCGGTAGTACTTAAAAGCACCCGCATTTATTGGTGAGTATGCAGCACCAAATCCATCGGGTTTGTAAATATTCCCTGAAATAAAGCCCATAGCACTGCCCGACTGGTTGCCGCCGAAATCGGGGAAACTACTCTTAACAGACTTAACTTTATGTGTAATTTTATCGGGAGCAACAAATACTATTTCATTCACCGATTCCTCCAGATAAGTGTCGCCTTCCTTTATATTATACTCTTTAAGGTCGTCCTTAGCCATATATTTTACTAGCCTGGAGATTGCCTTAATATGCATGCTTCCTTTAATATACACATCGGCGTTAAATGACTTTACCATATTGGCATACTCGGGCGCTTTTGCAATTACCTTACGCATAATACGATAAGCAGGGTCTTCGCTTTTTCCTGAAACAACCACACCACTTATATCATAAACCATTGTGGGCAAAATAACATGCATTGTTACACTTGATGCTGAGAGATCAACCTGTTTAACTACTGTTTGATAACCAAGACTTTGAAACACACAAACATACTTACCAGCGGGCAATTGGATTTCGAAATAACCATCTTCGTTTGAAATAGTCCCCAGAGATGCTTCCCTTATATAAACAGTAGCGTAGGAAACAGGCTCGCCGGCCTCATTCTTAACAGAACCTTTAAATACCTGACTGCTTGAGTAGTTGACAAACAGATGAAATAGCAACAAGATTAAGCCTAAACGCTTCATTATTTTTCAGGGGATTTAGAAATTTAATTTCAGAGATAGCCGGTTAATTAAAGCCGGTAACCTTAATTAACTTCACATTATTAATTAGTTAAATGATTAACATATCAGGCAAAGATAATTAAATTAAACTCAAAAACCACAATTGGGTTATTAATTAGGAACATTCACTTTGGTTTGACGTTAAATTGATAATATTCTGACACTTGCAACAATGAAACAGTTTGTTTTAACAATTATCACAATATTAATTTACATAAGTGTTCAATCACAGACAACCATTCAGGGCTCTCAGCATCCATATACCTTAAAGAGTGTTGGGGTTATAAAGGGATTATCGGATGATAAGTTATTGGATGTAGTTCAGCGGCAAACATTCCGATACTTCTGGGACTACTCCCATCCGGTGAGTGGTATGGCCAGAGAGAGAAGAAACAATGTTTTTGATTATGGCAATGAAGTTGTTACCACCGGCGGCACCGGATTTGGTATAATGGCTACTATTGTGGCGGTTCACAGAAGCTGGATATCACGCGATTCAGCAGCAAGACATATACTTAAGATTGTGAAATTTCTTGAGAAGGCCGACAGTTATCATGGTGCTTTCCCGCAATGGCTTGATGGGGCTACAGGCAGGATAATCCCTTACAGCCGTAAAAATGATGGTGCCGATCTTGTCCATACTTCATATCTTTTTCAGGGGCTACTTACTGCACGACAGTATTTTAACAATAACACCCCGGCCGAAAGCGACTTACGTAACCGCATTAACTGGTTGTGGAATGATATTGAATGGTCGTGGTTTACACGTGATGGTGAAGATGTTCTGTACTGGCATTGGAGTCCTGATAATGGATGGGCTATGAATACACCCATTATCGGGTATAATGAATGTTTATTAACATACATATTGGCTGCCGGTCATGACAAATATCCCGTTAAGGCCGACGTTTATCATAACGGATGGACCAGGGGAGCTAATTTTAAGAACGGGAAATATTTCTATAATATAATGTTACCGCTGGGGGTAGATTATGGAGGTCCACTTTACATAGCGCACTACTCATTCCTGGGTTTAGACCCAAGAGGACTTAAGGATAATTATGCCAATTACTGGGAACAAAATGTTAATCACACACTTATAAACCGCGCATATTGCATTGATAATCCGGGAAGATTCACAGGGTATGGCAAAAACACCTGGGGACTATCGGCAAGCGATAATCATGAAGGATTTGCAATGCACTCACCTGATAACGATCATGGAGTTATAAGTCCAACAGCCGCGCTGTCATCATTCCCATATACCCCCGAATACTCAATGCAGGTGTTAAAAAATCTCTATTACAACCTTGGCGATAAAATATGGAGCGATTTGGGGTTTGTTGATGCCTTTAATGAGTCGAAAGACTGGTATGCTCAATCGCATGTAGCTATTGATCAGGGACCTATAATAATTATGATAGAGAACCACCGGTCAGCTTTAATATGGGATCTTTTTATGAGCTGTGAAGAGGTGCAGAAAGGATTAAAGAAGCTCGAGTTTAAAAGTCCGGCTCTTAAATAAAAAAATAAGCAGTAAATGCTTAAATAAAGAACTTTACCATTAAAATCAGGCATGCATTTTGCTGCTTTTTTAACAAATCATAACACTGCATGGTGGTGCAAATAGTAACTGCGTATTTGCAAAATGACTATTTTTATCACTTGAATTGAAAAGGAGCATCGCGATGAAAATCAGATATTATATAGCAACCATGATAATGGCGGTTTTACCGTTTATATTGATGGGCCAGGAAACTGAAAGTCATTCAGATAACAATACAGGATTAATAAATAGTGGTTTTTCAACCAATTTAAACACTACAGGTTTCTCCGCGGCAAAATATAACACTACTGCCGGCATGAATTTCGGTATGTTTAATGGTGGTAATTACATTCAATCATTTATTAACCCGGCTTTAACGATGCCATTAAATAAGAAATTCTCAGTTTCGGCCGGTCTCTCCTACTCTCATACACGATTAAACAACTATCCGATCATAAACTCAGAAGGTGAATTTGGCAGAACATCAACAGATATAAACACTGTAACAATTTTTACTTCAGGAGCTTACAAAGCAAATGAAAGACTAACCTTCACAGGTTCAGCCTATAAGACTATCAATCCGGCATTTAATGAACGCCTAAATCCTGCAGCAATACGCATGGAAGCACAAGGTGTAAGTTTTGGAGTTGGATATAAAATCAGTGAAAAAATGCACATTGGTGCAGAGATAAGGATGCACGAAGGAAACTATAATTATAATGAGCCATTTAATCGCTACCCTGGTAGTTCATTTGGTAACTCAATCTTCAATAATCCGTTTAATTCTCCTTTCGGGTATTAAATAATAGTCTTTTTCCAGTTATAATTTCATCTGGGCAACACATATTTGGATAGTAGTAGACAACTCGCTTATCAATTTGTAATTGTATTGGCGAAGTACTGAATGATGCGAGTAAATACAAGTAAGTCTTATAGGCTATGAAATCAGTTACTCAAAAAGTAAGAAAGCTGCTCCATGACCAGTGGAGCAGCTTTCAATTAACCAACATTACTATTAATTAAGCAAGATCGTGTGAGCATTACCTGTAAACTTAAGTGAAACTACAGATAACGCCCGTGAATAATTAAGGAGGTTACGTATTACTGAGTCGCTTGGATTCATGGTGCTATTATTGTTTTCGTTACAATGCTCCTTGGATTCAGAAGCGTTATTCTCAGGAATATTTAAATCAAGATGTGTAGAACTTTTTGTCATAGGCTTGTTGATGTTTTCTAAAAATAAAACGCCATCAAAAAGCCTTTAGTATAGTGCTTCAAAAAAATAATTTTTTATTTTAATCAGATAATCAGACCGATAGTTTAATTTCTTTTCGTTCAATCATTTTCCTTAGATTAATCAACGCATACCTCATTCGGCCTAAAGCGGTATTGATACTGACGTCAGTTTGTTCAGCAATATCCTTAAAACTCATGTCGGCATAGTGTCGCATTATTAACACTTCCCGTTGTTCTGGAGGAAGATATTCAATCATGTTTCTTATATCCTGATGAATTTGTTCGGTTATAATCCTCTCCTCAACAGATTCGTCATATACACGAAGGTTATCGAGAATACTGTAATCATCAGTAGGGTTGTCAATAATAGGAATTCTCTTCGCTTTCCTAAAATAGTCTATAACAAGGTTATGTGCAATACGCATCACCCACTGAATAAACTTCCCTTCTTCTTTATAAGATCCGGATCTCAATGTAAAGATTACTTTGATGAAAGTATCCTGAAAGATATCATCAGCAGTTTGCTTATCCTTAATAACCATGTGGATATAGGAAAAGACTTTGGTCTTGTGACGTGTAATTAACTGTTCCAGGCAGTTCTCATCACCGGATAAATATCGGTTAATTAGCTCCTGATCGCTAATTGTATGGGCAAACATGGGCGCCTCCTTCTATGTTAGTAAGTAAAAGCGTAGATGTTTATCCGATAAGTTCCCTCCTATTAGGTTAGATTTGAATTGAAACAGTTTTAAGCTAGAAATGTTTATTATTCCTTTCGAGAACAAATGTACGGTAAAAAAAATTAAATTCACAACAATAATGCAAAAAAAATTAATTTTGCCCTCTGAATGGCTCATTTAATGCTAAACGACGAATTACAAAACAATATAATCATAAAAGGGGCGCGTATTCATAATCTAAAGAATGTTACGCTTTCTATACCAAGAAACAAACTGGTAGTATTCACTGGTTTGTCGGGCTCCGGAAAATCTTCACTTGCATTCGATACTTTATACGCTGAGGGTCAGCGTCGTTACGTTGAGAGCTTGAGTTCTTATGCACGTCAATTTTTAGGAAGAATGGCAAAGCCAGAGGTTGATCAAATAATTGGTATCTCTCCCGCCATTGCAATTGAGCAGAAAGTTAACTCTCGGAATCCTCGTTCAACTATAGGTACTTCGACCGAAATCTATGAATATATTAAATTACTTTTCGCTCGTGTAGGTAAAACGTATTCACCGGTTTCAGGTAAACAGGTTAAGCGCGATTCAGTTAATGATGTGGTGTCATGGCTTCTTTCACAGCTTCCCGAAACAAAAGCTACTATAGTTTGCCCTCTTATTATTAAGCATGAACGTTCTTTGCAGGCACAGCTTAAAATATTGCTTCAGCAGGGCTTCAGCCGCGTAATGGTTAATGAAAAAGTCTACAGAATAGAGGAAATTGCTGATAATAACATTGATATAAATGCTAAGTATTTCCTGATCATTGATCGAACAACTATCAGACCCAATGATGAGGATTTGTCTTCGCAACTTGCCGATTCTATCCAAACTGCTTTTTATGAAGGTGATGGCACCTGTATTTGTATAATTGAGATGGACGATAAGAAGTGGATTGAAACTTTCTCAAGTCGCTTCGAAGCAGATGGTATTAGCTTTGAAGAACCCACCGTTAATCTGTTCAGTTTCAATAATCCATATGGTGCATGCAAAACCTGCGAAGGTTATGGAAGTATAATAGGAATTGATGAAGACCTTGTAATCCCTAATAAAAGTCTTTCAGTCTATGAAGACGCTGTTGCCTGTTGGAAAGGTGAAAAGATGAGTGAATGGAAGGATGAACTTGTTAAAAGTGCTTATAAGTTCGACTTTCCTGTACATAAACCATGGTATGATCTGTCGGATGAACAGAAACAACTGGTGTGGGATGGCAACCGTTACTTTAAAGGTATTAAGGCTTTTTTTAAAAATGTTGAAGAGCAGACTTATAAAATACAATATCGTGTTTTATTGTCGAGATACCGTGGCAAGACGATTTGTCCCGACTGTAAAGGTAGTCGTCTACGTAAGGATGCAAATTATGTAAAAGTTGGTGGACAAACTGTTACTGAGCTTGTACTAATGCCAATAGCACAATCTTTAAAAGTCTTTAAAAATCTTAGTCTTGATAATACTGAAAAAATGATTGCTCATAGATTACTGCTTGAAATAACCAATCGTTTGCAGTTTCTTTATGATGTTGGATTAGGGTACCTAACTTTAAATCGTTTATCATCAACACTATCTGGTGGCGAATCTCAGAGAATAAATCTTGCTACTTCGCTTGGTAGTAGTCTTGTAGGTTCAATGTATATACTCGATGAACCAAGTATAGGCCTTCACCCCCGCGACACACACTTGTTAATTAAAGTTCTCAAACAATTGCGTGATTTAGGTAATACTGTAGTAGTTGTTGAGCATGACGAGGAGATAATGAAACAATCAGATCATATTGTTGATATTGGTCCATTGGCCGGCGAGAATGGCGGTAATGTTGTTTTCTCAGGAACCTTCAGCCAACTTCAGGATGCTGACAACAGTCTCACAGCCAAATATCTTACAGGTGAAATGAAGATTGAAGTACCACGAACCAGAAGAAAGTGGACGAATTATATCGAGTTGTCAGGTGTACGTGAGAATAACCTTAAGGGATTTAATATCAAGTTTCCATTAAATGTTATGGTTGCTGTTACAGGAGTCAGTGGTTCAGGCAAATCATCGCTCATTAAAAGGATACTATACCCTGCTCTGAAGAAGATATATGGCGGTTATGGCGATAAAACGGGCCGCTATGACAAAGTAACCGGTGATTATAATCGAATTGCCGATGTTGAGATGGTTGATCAGAATCCTATAGGCCGTTCAACACGATCAAATCCTGCAACTTATGTGAAGGCATATGATGAGATTAGGGCATTATATGCTGACCAACCACTTGCAAAAACAAGAAACTATAAACCTGGTTTTTTTAGTTTCAACGTTGAGGGTGGTCGTTGCGAAGAGTGTGAAGGTGAAGGTGTTGTTGAAATAGGTATGCAATTCATGGCCGATATCCATCTTGTATGCGAGAGTTGTAAAGGAAAGCGCTTTAAGGAGGAGGTTATGGATGTACTTTATAATGGAAAGAGTATTGCCGATGTGCTCAATATGACCGTCGATCAATCGCTTGAGTTTTTCAGCTTAAATGCGAAAAACAATAACATTGAAGCCAGGATAGTATCTAAATTACAACCACTTAGTGATACCGGATTAGGGTATTTACGGTTAGGTCAATCGTCTGATACCCTTAGCGGTGGAGAGGCTCAGCGTATTAAGCTGGCAAGCTTCTTAATAAAAGGATCAACTGATAAGCCTACCCTGTTCTTGTTTGATGAACCAACCACCGGCCTTCACTTTCATGATATCAGAAAACTCCTCGACTCATTTAATGCATTGATTGCTAAAGGTCACAGTATAATTGTAATCGAGCATAACCCCGATGTGATAAAAAGTGCCGACTGGTTAATAGATTTAGGTCCTGAAGGTGGTGATACTGGTGGCAATTTAGTTTTTGAAGGTCTGCCTGAGGATATAAAAATTATACAAAACTCGCATACCGCTAAATATTTGAATTTTTCCTGATTTTTCGCTGTTTTTGGCAGTTACCTTTTTCGTATTTTGCAATTAAGTAATAAATCGTACTACTTTTTAACTAAAAAGTTTTAGGTATTCAATATATTGTTTATCTTAGTAGATTAAAACCACGAAATATCGAAGCATAACAGTCTCTTTTATGGAAAACGGTCAACCAAACTCATTAAATTCATCTGAAATTCAATCACTTGTTGAAGAAATCAAATTTCTTAAAGAAGAGCTTAAGAAATTAGAATATCTAAAACTGCAAGAATCTGAATTGATTAAAGCTAAGGAAGAAGCAGAGATTGAGAACAGAATGAAGTCAGATTTTCTTGCTATGATGAGTCATGAGATTAGAACTCCTATGAACGGAGTTATAGGCATGACAAGTCTTTTAATGGATACTCCACTTACTCAGGAACAGAAGAATTACGTTGAAACCCTAAGAATTAGTTCCGATAATTTAATGACCATCATCAATGATATCCTCGATTTCTCTAAGATAGAATCGGGCAAGATGGTAATTGAAGAATCGCCTTTTGAGCTGCGCAACTGCATTGAAGATGCCCTTGATATATTCGCTCCTAAGGCTATTGAAAAGGGAATCGATCTGCTCTATCTCATACAGCCTGATGTTTCTCCCTTCCTTATTGGAGATATAAACCGGCTTCGTCAGATAATGGTTAACCTTATTAATAATGCAATCAAGTTTACCGAAGAAGGAGAAATCTTTATCTCAATCGAGAAAACTCATGAAGGTGATGGTTATCAGGAGATTTTATTCTCTGTTAAAGATAGCGGCATTGGTATTGCTAAAGAAAAACTTGATATTTTATTTGAAGCATTTACTCAGGGTGATGCAACAAGCACACGCCGCTATGGTGGTACAGGTCTTGGACTGGCAATTGCAAAACACTTGATTACTCTTATGGGTGGAAAAATTTGGGTTGAGAGTGCAATTGGCAAAGGTTCAACCTTCTATTTCAACCTCAAACTCAAAACCTCTGGCATTGGCAAGACTAAACTCTATGTTCGTGGGCAGATACCTGAACTTAAAAATAGTCGCGTTCTGATTGTTGATGATAATGAAACCAATCGCCATATCTTTACACTTCAGTTTGAGTCATGGGGAATGATACCATTTACTGCAAGATCAGGGTTCGAAGCACTTGAGATCATTGAAGAAGTTGAAGAACCATTTGAACTTGCTGTGATTGATATGCAGATGCCTTCTATGGATGGGCTTGAACTTGGAAAAGCTATTAAGGAAATTCCTTTTAAAGGCGACATCCCTATGATCATGCTCTCTTCACTTGGCAAAATAAGCAAACTTCCGACCGATATATTTGATGCACAATTATCAAAACCAATTAAGTTAGCAGAACTTTTCGAAGAAGTACTAAGAGTAATTGCAGAAACAAGAAACCGCCGTAATAACCTAGCCGATTATAACATCGATAAGACCCTTGCCGATAAATTACCAATGAGGATTCTTCTAGCGGAAGATAATATCACAAATCAGGATCTGGTAATAACTCTCTTAGGTAAGATGGGCTACAAGATTGATGCAGTAGAGAATGGCCGCAAAGTACTTGAAATGCTTGAACGCAAAAAGTATGATATAATACTTATGGACATACAGATGCCCGTTATGAATGGTATGGAAGCCACAAAAGCTATCTGCGAAAAGTATCCTGAAAATGAGCGACCAAAGATTATTGCAATTACTGCAAACGCTATGTCTGGCGATCGTGAAAGATATATCGACGCAGGCATGGTTGATTATTTACCTAAACCTATAAAATTTAAAGACGTACAGGCTGTTCTGATAAAGTGGGGCAAGAAAAAATCAGAACCTGCTAAATAGTATTAACTATTTGACCTGTAACGAGATAGGTTGGTTAATCCGGTAAAAGTCTGTATATAAATATACAGACTTTTGCATTTTTTGTCATCCTTATTATTATCGATTGCAAGCCGATCTTTCAAGATATTAGGTAGATGTCAGATCTCTTGAGTAATCTGGTTGCTTCATTAGTACATGAAAATCAGTACTATACATATTATAATGTTCCGGAGGTTTATTTGCTGTACTCTGATTATTTAATGGTAACTTTTATTACTGTTAAAAATTCATACTTTTGCCCACAAATTAATTCCTATGAAAGTTTCAGGATTCACCTTTATCAGAAATGCTATAAAGTATGATTACCCTATAGTTGAATCAATAACATCTATTCTTCCAATTTGCGATGAGGTTGTTGTTGCCGTAGGTAATTCGGATGATGAAACAAGGTTTCTTATAGAAAACATCAAGACTGATAAGATTAAAATCATCGATACCGTGTGGGACGATTGTTTGAGAGAAGGTGGTAAAGTACTTGCAGTTGAGACAGATAAAGCTTTCGATGCTGTTGATGATGAGAGCAGTTGGGCTATATATATTCAGGGTGATGAAGTGCTTCATGAAAAATACCTACAGACAATAGTGGAAGGTATGAAAAAGTACAAGGATGATCCCAAAGTTGAGGGACTATTGCTTGATTATCTGCATTTTTATGGTTCATACGACTTTGTGGGCGACAGTCGACGATGGTACAGGCGCGAAGTGAGAGTGATTAAGAACAATAAGAAAATCAGATCATACCGAGATGCACAGGGCTTCAGATTAGATGGTCGTTCTTTAAATGTTAAAAAGATAGATGCAACTATGTACCACTACGGATGGGTTAAACCTCCTGAGGCACAACAGGCAAAACAACAATCATTTAATAAACTCTGGCACTCTGACGACTGGGTGGAAAAGAAAGTACCAAAAGTTGATCAGTTTGATTATTCCCAGATTGATTCACTAAAGCACTTTAATGACACACATCCAAAAGTAATGCACAAAAGAGTAGAAGCTTTAAACTGGAACTTCACCTTCGATCCAAGCAAAAAAAAGCTTCCCTTAAAGTCAAGGTTGCTCCATACAATCGAAGCATGTACAGGCTGGCGACCTGGAGAATATAGAAACTACAGAATAATTTAGAAGAAATTGTTATTTTTGTTGAATAATTAAAGTATATCCAATGAAGTTAAAGGAAATTATGGCGATTGCCGGAAAACCCGGTTTATACAAAATGGTAGCTCAGGCAAAGAATGGTATCATTGTTGAGTCAATTATCGATCAGAAAAGGGTGCAGGCATTTACTCAGGACAAGATCAGCACTCTTGAAGAGATTAGTGTTTATACCGAAGATGGTGACAAGCCACTGAGGGAAATATTTCAGAAGATAATGACTGCTCAGGAAGGCAAGGCTACTCCCGATTTCAAGGGCAATAACAATCAAATCAAGGAGTTTTTTGGCCAGGTAGTGCCTGAATATGATAAAGAGAGAGTATATACCTCTCACATGCAAAAAATTGTAAGCTGGTATAATCTTCTTATTCAACATGATCTTCCCGAAATATTGAAGAATGACGAAACTGAGGAAAGTTATGAAAATGAGGGTGTTGAGCCTGGCTCTCCAGGTTCTGATGAATCGAATGATAACTAACTGTTTGAAGTAGTCCGTTTCGTTAACGGACTTTTTTATAAATTTACATTTCATCCTGCAGACATGAAAAAATATATTTCAGACCTTACCGTTTTAAGCAATACTAGGATAAATCACAACCATTGCCTTATTGAGCTTAAGTCGGATATTCCTCTTGCTGATATTGAACCCGGTCAATTTGTTGAGGTCAAAGTCAACGGATCGGAAAATACATACTTACGACTTCCATTTTCTGTGCATAGGGTTGATGCAGTTAAAAACATCATGCATCTCCTGGTTAAAGTCGTAGGAAGTGGCACTGAAATGTTATCATCTCTTCATCCTAATGATAAGCTGAATGTTATGTTTCCACTTGGTAAAGGCTTCACCATACCCGAGAATAAAAATGTTCTACTTATTGGGGGGGGATGTGGTGTTGCTCCATTGCACTATCTCGCCACTAAGCTGAATGAAAAAAATAATGTGGTGAACATTCTTATCGGAGGACGCACTGCCAATGATATAATACTTGCAGAAGAATACCAAAACCTTGGAAAATTATACATCTCAACCGAAGATGGTAGTATTGGCGAAAAAGGAATGGTAACCTCTCACCCCATAATTTCTGATAAAAAGGATACAACTACCGACTATTCTATTCTTGCCGAACAGATAGCTACAAAGTTCGATCAAATTTATTGCTGTGGACCGGATGGTATGATGCGTGCTGTGGCTCATATCGCCGAACAAATGTGTGTACCATGCGAGGTGTCACTCGAAAATACGATGGCATGTGGTATTGGTGCCTGTCTTTGTTGCGTAGTTGAGAGCAATAAAGGAAATATCTGTGTCTGTACCGAAGGTCCCGTTTTTAATAGTAAGATACTTAAAGGATGGACACAAGAGAATGAAGTTGGTTGCTCACTTGATCAATATTAAAAATATTATTCCACTATAAATTTCTGAAAACAATGACTGATTTATCTGTCAAAATACATAATCTTAATCTTAAGAATCCAGTTCTTACAGCCTCTGGAACTTTTGGCTATGGACATGAGTTCGATGATTTTATCGATGTGAATGAATTAGGCGGTATTATTGTAAAGGCAACTACTTCAAAACACAGAGAAGGAAATCCTTATCCTCGTATGGCCGAAACACCAATGGGCATGCTTAACGCTGTTGGATTGCAGAATAAAGGTGTGGATTACTTTGTGAAAGAGATATATCCCAATTTGACTAAGTATAAAACAAATGTTATAGCCAATGTATCAGATTCAACCATCGAAGGTTATGTGAAAGTGGCGCAGGAGATGAATAAGTTAGAACATATTGCCGCTATCGAACTAAATATTTCATGCCCGAATGTAAAAGAAGGCGGTATGGCTTTTGGTACAAGTTGTCCTTCGGCAATGGCTGTAACCCGTGCTGTTAGAGAGGTATATGATAAAACACTTATTGTTAAACTTTCACCTAATGTAACAAGTATTAGCGAAATTGCAGTAGCTGTTGAAGAAGCTGGCGCCGATGCTGTTTCATTAATTAATACTTTACTCGGAATGGCTATTGATTCTGAAAAACGTAAACCTGTTCTTTCAACAGTTACAGGCGGTTTATCAGGCCCTGCTATTAAACCTATTGCGCTTAGAATGGTATGGCAGGTGTCGAGGGCTGTTAAGATACCTGTAATTGGCCTAGGCGGCATAGCAAATACTGCCGATGCAATCGAATTCCTTCTTGCAGGTGCTTCAGCGATACAGGTTGGTACCTCAAATTTTGTTGATCCGGCAGTTACTGTTAAAATAATTAAAGGATTAAATGACTACCTACATCGACACCAGATTTCAAAAGTGTCAGATCTTACAGGTGCATTAATCCTATAAATAAATTAGCTTGAATACCTAAGGGTGGTAATCTTTATATCGATAGATTTATTTCATTAACAAGAATGACTGTTAATTCTTTTATGCTTAATCAGTGAATTTATCGGTAAACACCGCAACTTCAGATGCAACGCGACGGTTGTATTCGAAAGCAAGCGACTGATAGTTAACTGCATCTACTATTGTCCCTATAAAGCATAATCCCACTGTGAAGAAATATAGGATTCCCATTCCTATATGGTTTAACAGAAACCTGTGTATGCCTCCTATACCTAATAATCCAACCAAACAAGTCCCAAGAATCAGCATTGGGTCTCTCCTTCTTGAACGGTAAATCGATGCAAAGTGCATCGCCTGTTTGTCGCTGTAATCCTTTATCAGTTGTTGTACATGATTAAGTTCCATTCCCTGTAACTCGGGAAGATGTAATAGTGCATTTGCCATTGTCTTGTTTGTGTTAAGGTTACTAATTGATTTTGTTTGTAAATATCCTGTCCTCTCGACTTCCGTAAATCAATGATTTTAAAAGTTGAAATATTCTCATTAATAGTATTGTTATTGCGAATAATCCAAGCGGATGAGAGTGAAATGATTCTAGAACCTCTCCCCTGAAAAAATATGAAATTGAATGCCCTAAACCGCATCCCGGGCAAAAACTAAAGCCTGCATTCTTTAACGGACATAAACTGAAATGATCATTATCTGGCGACATGAATGCTAGCAATACTAGAGCAACAAACCATATAACTAATTCGAAGTATCTGAAAACAAAATACCTTAATAAATCTTTTTTATGCTGAGTCAGTAATTTCATGTGAACTATATATTTTTGCTATTGAACCATTAACGTGCGACTCGAACAGAGTATCTGAGACACCCGATAAGTTATTGGATTCATTGTTTTTTTAGACGCCAGTTTTGATATTTGGTTACAAATGAATAAATAAAAAATATTTTTACATGGTGTGCTATACATGCGGTAATATTTTGTACTTTTGCCGCCCGTTTCAGAGAGGCAAAACAAGCCAACTCTGATTAATATTTAAACTAAAAACAAATTTTTACTCGTCCGGGAATCAAAAGATTTATTCAGTTGTTCTTCTCTGATCAGTTTCACAATTTCATAAAAATCAACAATGTCAATTTCAAAATTAAGAAATATTGGTATAGCTGCTCACATTGATGCAGGGAAAACTACTACAACCGAACGATTATTATTCTTTACTGGGGTAAATAGAAAAGTAGGCGAAGTTCATGATGGTCAGGCTACAATGGATTTCATGAAGCAGGAACAGGAACGTGGCATTACTATTGCCTCTGCAGCGATCAGTTGCTCTTGGAATAATCATCAGATAAATATTATTGATACGCCAGGTCACGTTGATTTTACAGTCGAAGTAGAGCGTTCATTGCGAGTTATTGATGGCATGGTTGCATTGTTCTGTGCTGTAGGTGGAGTCGAACCGCAGAGTGAAACTGTATGGAATCAAGCCGAGCGTTACAAGGTTCCACGTGTAGCTTTTGTAAACAAGATCGACCGTACAGGTGCCGATTTCTACGAGGTAGTTAACCAGATGAATCAAAACCTTGATGCACGCGCAATAGCTTTTCAAATTCCTGTAGGTCATGAAGAAGAGTTCAACTCAATCATTGACCTTGTTACATTACAAATGTACACTTTCGAAGGCAAGGAGACTGTAACAACTGAGATACCGGTTGCTCTTAAGGAAAAGGCAAATCAGTTTCGTCAGATTCTGATTGAAAAAATTGCCGAGTATAACGAAGTTATTCTTGAACTGTTCCTTGAAGACAAAGAAATTCCTTTAGATCTGCTTAAATCAGCTTGCCGCGATGCAACTCTCAAATTATTAATTACACCTGTATTCTGCGGTGCATCATACAAGAACAAGGGCATTACTCAATTGCTTGATGCAATTGTTGATTACCTACCTTCTCCAATCGATAAAGGTGCTATTATTGGTATTGACATTGATGATCCAGAAAAAGCACGTCAACGCAATCCGTCACCAAAAGAGCCCTTCTCAGGTCTGGCATTCAAATTAATTCACGATCCTTATGTAGGTCAGCAAACTTTTGTGCGTATCTACTCTGGTACTGTTAGGAATGGTATGCAAATTATGAACTCTACCAAGGGAAAACCTGAAAGAGTTGGTCGTATCTTGAAAATACATGCAAAAGATCGAGAAGAGGTTCATGAAGCTGGACCTGGTGATATCATTGCTCTTATAGGTCTTAAATTGACTAAAACCGGCGACACTCTATGCGATATGGACCATCAGTTATATCTCGAGTCAATTCATGTTCCACCTAGTGTAATCGAACTAAAAATAAACCCTGCAAGCCGTAAGGATCAGGGTAAACTGGGCGAAGCATTATCTAAGCTTGTTAACGAGGATCCTTCTTTTCACGCTCGTTATGATGAAGAAACTGAGGAAACTGTAATTGCAGGTATGGGCGAACTTCATCTTGAGATCCTTGTGGATCGCTTAAAGCATGAATTCGGTGTTGAGGTAATTGTTGGTGAACCTTCAGTTGCATATCGTGAAACTATCACTCAGGAGGTTGAGGTTGAATATCGTCACTCAAAACAAACCGGTGGTAAGGGTCAGTTTGCTCAAACATATATCCGTATTGAGCCTAACGAAGGTAAAGGATATGAGTTTGTGGATAAGATAAAAGGTGGTGCTATACCAGCCGAGTTTATCTCCTCGGTAAATAAAGGTATTACTAAAACTCTCGCCGAAGGCGTGCTTGCCGGCTTTCCTGTTGTGGATGTTAAGGTTGTTCTCATTGACGGACAGTTTCACCCAGTTGATTCATCTGACTTCGCTTTCCAGATCTGCTCATCTATCTGTTTCAAGCAAGGATTCATGAAAGCATCACCAGTTCTTCTTGAGCCTGTAATGAAAATTGAAATCAATACACCTGATGAGTATATAGGCGATATCGTCGGTAATTTAAATAAACGCCGTGGTAAGATCGAAAGTATGCGCCGCCATCGTAAAGGATCACAGAAACTTAATGGCTTGGTGCCTTTGATGGAGATGTTCGGCTATGCTACCTCTTTAAGGAATTTATCCAGTGGTCGTGCAAACTATTCAATGGAATTCTTCCAGTATATGCCTGTTACTAAAGCAGTCCAGGAAGAAGCTTTAAAGAAGATTGCCGAGAAAAAACGCGCCGAAGCAGCACGATAGTTATCAAAACTGTTCCGTAGGGTTACTTATTTTTGTTACTTTGCCAAAAAAAAGATTAAATGAAGATTCTTTTACTTGGCTCAGGTGGTCGTGAGCATACCATTGCATGGAAGATTGCGCAAAGTAGTCTGGTCGAAAAGTTGTTTATTGCACCGGGTAATGCAGGTACTGCAGTACACGGTCAAAATGTTAGTTTATCTCCGACAAATTTCGAAGCAATTAAATCTTTCTGCCTTCAAAATAGCGTTAACCTAGTTGTTGTAGGCCCAGAAGAGCCATTGGTAAAAGGTATCTATGACTTCTTCAAGTTGGATGAATCATTGTCAGAAGTCCTTATTATAGGTCCTTCAAAATTGGGTGCTATGCTCGAAGGTAGTAAGGATTTCGCTAAAGAGTTTATGCTGAGGCATGAAATACCTACCGCAGCCTATAAAAGCTTCACCTCTTCAAATATCAACGATGGTATCAGCTTTATAAAAAATTCAAAAGCTCCCTATGTGCTTAAAGCCGATGGACTTGCTGCTGGTAAAGGTGTAATTATTGTCGATAATAAGGAGGCGGCTATCACAAATCTGAATGAAATGCTCATTGGAGAGTGTTTCGGTGAAGCCTCACGAAAAGTTGTTATCGAAGAGTTTCTCACGGGTATCGAGCTTTCTGTTTTTGTAATCACTGATGGAAAGAAATGGTTACTACTTCCTGAAGCAAAAGATTACAAACGTATTGGTAAAGGCGATACAGGACTCAATACCGGTGGTATGGGTTCGGTGTCTCCGGTTCCTTTTGCCGATAAAGTCTTCATGAATAAAGTGGTTAATAAGATTATTGATCCAACAATTAAAGGCCTTGCCAAAGAGAATATCGATTATAGAGGATTTATCTTCTTTGGACTAATTAATGTTAACGGCGAACCATTTGTTATTGAATATAATGTGCGAATGGGTGATCCTGAAACAGAGTCGGTTATCCCACGTATTAAAAATGATCTTGTTCCTGTTCTTGCTGCCTGTGCGTCAGGTGATCTTGCAACCCATACCATCGATATCGATGATCAGGCTGCTGCTACGGTGATGATAGTTTCGGGAGGCTATCCAGGCGTCTATAAGAAAGGGTTTCCAATTGACGGTTTAGCTGGAAATCACTCCAGTATTATTTTTCATGCTGGAACATCAATTGATGAAAACAACAGGGTTGTTACTTCAGGTGGAAGGGTTATAGGTGTAACCTCATTGGCAAGAACGGCCTCACTTGCTGTAATCCAGTCACTTCATACCGCATCTTCTATAACTTTTACGGGTAGTTATTACCGTGATGATATTGGCTTCGATATACTGTAAAATGTTGAACTAATGCTTAAGAAGTTAACTAAATCTGGCGAATATACTCATCTGTTCATCATTGCAGTAGCTCTTGGCTTCTACTTCTTTACCCATTCGGTCGATTTTGCAGGTTCTGAAACATTCATATTTAGCGATGCAGCACCTATCGGTAACAGTATTAGTAAAGGGTTAGCTGGTTTGGATCTATTAACCGGTTTAATTAACACAGTCCTTATTCTTATTATTTCAATCTATGTCAAAAGTATTTCAACATCAAGTGAAATAACCCCACGCCAATCGTATATTGCTGCTTCACTTGCTGCTGTCTTTATGCTCTTTTCTCCTCATAAAGAGTTATTTACAGGACCACTTGTTGTTATTCTGCTCCTTACATTCAGTCTTGGGAATATAATGAAGTTATTCGGTCGCCAATTTCCATATCTTCAGGTGCTTAATGCAGCAATGGCTGTTGCAGTTTCTTCAATGATACTGCCTTATACTGCTATTTATATGTTATTTATCTGGTTTGGGTTCTTCACTTACAGTGTAAATTCATGGCGCGAGTGGGTAATCTCACTAGTAGGCTTCGTTATCCCATACCTTTACATGTTGTTTGGGTTTTTATGGTACGATAATCTTAGCTATTTATATAGTCAGTATTCAATTTATTTTAGTAACCTTTCTTTAAGATTCAATAATTTAACTACGAGCCAGGTCGCTTCTTTATTAATGATCTTAATTATCCTTGTTTCGGCATTGTTGCACTTTACATCCGAAGCTTCGGACAAAGTAATAAGCATCCGTAAGAAAATGTGGCTCACTTTTCAGTTCACTTTTATCTCTTTTATCGTAATTTTGCTTAGTGGTGAGTTTTTTTATCTGCTTCTGCCGGTGTTGTATGTTCCACTTACTCTCATGTTAAGTTATTCGGTGCACAATAGAAAACGAAGTAGGCTTTATGATGTTGCGTTTTTTCTCTTTATAATAACGATCATTCTAAACAGGGTTGTATTTTGATATGCTGAAGTGCCGATACTCTTTTTCGGATCTTATTGAAGCCGGCGCTGATGAAGCTGGCCGTGGTTGTCTGGCCGGTCCTGTATTTGCAGCTGCAGTTATACTTCCTCTTGATTATCATAGTCCGCTGCTTAACGATTCTAAGGTTCTCAATGCATCTATCCGCGAAAAGCTACGGATTGAAATTGAACGCGACGCTATATGCTGGAAAGTAGCTCAGGTAAGTGCTGAGGTTATTGATGAGATTAACATCCTGCAGGCATCAATACGTGCAATGCATATCGCCATCAATGGCTTATCGCCTGTCCCTCAGCTTCTTTTAATAGATGGTAACAGATTCAATCAATACCTGAATATCCCACATCAGTGCATTATCAAGGGCGACGGACAATATATGTCAATTGCCGCTGCTTCGATACTTGCCAAGACTCACCGCGATGAGTATATGAAAAATATCAGCAAACACTACCCTGAATATGGCTGGGATCATAATATGGGATACCCTACTCCTGAACATAGACATGCCATATCCAAATACGGTATCACTCCATGGCATCGTAAATCATTCAATATGAGCGAACAGCTTGAGCTGGAATTTTAAACAACTTCAAACGTGCGAAATCTTAAGATTTACATATTGATATTCGCTGCAACTGCACTGATTAGCTTTGTTATCTTTCAATTTCGTTCATATTACTTGTTTCTTAAAGAACCTGTTGCCCCCTTATCTGCTGCTTTGTCACCCAGCACTGTACTGGTCATCAAAACAGGATCTCTTACCGATCTTCTCAAGAAGATAAGTAACTCATCGGTGGCCACATCCCTCAAAGGTGTGAGCGACTTCCAAAATATAAATCTTATCACCGACTCAATAATTGTGTCAGGCAATGAATTTGCAGCCAAGCTAGTTAATTCATCTGTTGTATGGCTTTCAATAACAAAAAATGATAATGGCACACTCTCACTGTTAACTCTTGTGTCAACAGGTAAAGTGCGACAAAGCAAACTCATTAGTCATATTAACAGCCTCACGGGAAAGAGGGGTTATAATGTGCAACGCTGCAATGGCTCATTATATAAACTCTCCGGTCAAGCGGGTGATATCTGGTTTTACTATGAATATGGGATACTAGCATTGAGTTGTGACAGTCTTACTGTTGCAAGTTCACTTGAATCGGTTGCATCAGGTACTGGTGAATCGTTAAATCATGACTTAAATAAGCTGGCTGAAACAGGAGGTAATGGTGTTGATGCTCATGTTATTATAAACAACACCGAACTACACTCATTAGTACTCCCTCAGTTTAGCCAATTTATAAGTAATAATACCCCTTTTAATAGTTACTCGGCTTTCGATGTTTCCATTAATGAGAATGAGATTGGACTTAGTGGATTTACCCTTAATAATGGGAATAAATTGTTCGCCGATCAAGAAGTTGTTGAAGAAATTCCTAATATTAAATACCCCGTTGGTACAGTCTTTAATTATACACTGCACTTGAGCGACATGCATAAGTTCGTGCAAAACTACTTAACCGCTGATACTCTTCATGTGCGCGGCTACGATAAGTCAATAAAGCAGCATACAACAGAGATATTTTACACTAGAACCCATATTCAAGGATGGATCGGCAATACGGTAAGTGCAGCTTATACCGATAAATACTTCGATGGGAAAACAAGTAACAGGGTTATTTATATCTCAGTAATCAACGCCGATAGTGCCTATTACTATCTTAATCCTCTTATCAAACCAGTCGGCGACTCTATCTATGAGCTTTGTTTTGATGACATGGCCAAGCGATTATGGGGTGATATCTTTAGCGTAAAAGGCACTGTATATTGTCGGTTCACATCTGGCTATTTGCTAATAAGTCCCGATCGTCAGTTAATAAGCAGAGAAAATCGTAATATAACAACTAACTTACATCCATCACAACGGCGAAATACAGGTCGCGGAAGTAATTTGGTAATTAATATAAAGCCAGATTTTATTTTTAAGCGACTTAATGAAGGAAAAAAAGAGAGCAGTAATACCATCACAGGGTTTCTACAGTCCATCAAGTTCATATCAATAAGCTATAACGCAGGTTCCGACCTTCATTATACGCATGCATGGATAGTTCCTACACGGAAGAATAACAGGAAGAGGTAGTTACTCACCATTACCTGGTGTGCTGAGCATAAGCTTAAGATATATGCTTAATTGGTACTTTAATCCTGCACTCTCCACGATCATATTTTGCTGGAAAGATGAACCAATACCCGGCTCTGCCGATACGTAATCACTTAATCTTAATTTAATGCTGACATTACCGTAAAACCCGAAACCTACACCACCTTGCCGTATCTCAAACTGCGGTAGATTAGAGTTTGGTACATAAGGCCTATTACCATATATTCTTATCATATTATACTCAGTGTTTCCGATGAATATCGACGACTGTTTAACCATAGTACTGTTCATACTCAGACCTGCACCAACAATTAGATTTGCAACAGGGTTATCAGTCATAGTGCGTGTCAAGCCAATGTCAAGAGCAACTCTCTCTTCTGTACCTATCACCGGACAGTAGCGAATATCCCTTTCTGTAAGATATTCTTTCGGGTCAACTTCAACAGTAATAAAATCCTTCACTTTGTACTTCAATGAATAAAATTGAATATTCAAGGAATAACGTTCTGACATATTATATCTGAATCCGGCTCCAAAGCCTAATGTTGGATTATACTTCATTTTCTGCGGATAACCTTCAATCTTTACGCTGGTATGAGCATTTAAGCTTAACATAATCTCATTATACCAATACTCATTCTCGAAGATATATTCGGCCGAATTTTCATTCTCCGGCATGCCAGAATAGAACTGGGCAGTACTGTTTGAGGCAATAAAGATCCCAGTAAGTACACCATATTCAAATTTATTATATATACTCTCCTGCTCAACCGCGGAAATCTGTGCTGCAACGGTATAACCCGCAAATGCGGGCAAAATAACTACAATTGCGAGCACAAACAAAAAAACTAACCGTGGTTCGGTTAATCTCATCCTATAAATCATAACAGCCAAATTTAGGCAAATGTACGATAAGTAACTCCACTAGAGTGATCTAAGTAACAATTTTAGCATTGTATCAGGTTATAAGAATTGAAATTTCTTGAACTTAACTGCGCAAGTTTCTTGCCTAAAATAACTGCATTTTTACAATCTTCTACAAATACTGTTTCGCGTCTCTTAAGCCTTTTCTTTCCATTAAAATAGGTCATGGCATATTTACTGTAATCATCAAACTGGTATGTTGATGTAGAAGTCATAAACTCACTGTTTCCAAAAGTGTACTTTAATAACTTGCGGTTATATTTAAAGAGTTTGGGGTATCCAATAAATGGTAATGCAACCGAAGGAGCATTCATAGTGTAGATAAATGCAGTTTTAATTTTCTTTCCAAAAGATGATGGTTTCCCTTCATAAGAGGTATATGGAAAAAGCAGCCGCTCCATGAATGATTTCATTTCGCCCGAAACCGAAGCAAAATAAATTGGAGAGCCTAATATAAGAACATCACACTCACATATTCTTTGTAAAACAGGTTCCAACTCATCTTTCACTGCACATTTAGTAAGTGCAGCGCCTTTTAGTTTACAAGCAAAGCAACTGTTGCAACCCTTATACCTTATATCATAAAGGTTAATCAATTCAGTTTCGGCCCCTGCTGATTCCGAACCTTCCAAACATTTTTCAAGAAGCAAATGTGTATTCCACTTCTTTCTCGGGCTTCCGTTAATAGCTATTACTTTCATAAATTAAAATTTTTGGTCCCCGGGTTTATCGAGGGGTTTCAATGTTGATCAAAAACTAAGGTAGTCGTTCATGCGATAACGGCCATTGGTTTAAAAGAGTGTAAAAATTTCGAAATTTAATTTTTCTATTTTCTTTTGTGTGGCTTTTGGGGTCTTGAAATTGGTTGAAATGCCATTTTTATAAAGCAGTATATCCCAATTGTTACCGGCAAAAAGGTTTTTAACATCTATAAGGTTAGCACGGCTCGAAAATCTAAAACTAAGATTATCCTTGTTTCTTTCCGAAAACAAGTAATTCATTTTCTTAAGAATAACAGTATTCCCGGCGTTACTGATTCTTAAACTGTCGGCAACTTTATATATTTCTTTGCTGAAGATTGAGATGTTTACATTTGCTGAGTCTTTAACTTCATTTTTATATCTAAAAGTGATATCTAATGTTAATTCCCCGTTCAATTGATTACTGAATAGTAAAGGTTTTATAAAATATTGTGTTCCTTGTTCTCCAACAAAAAACGTCTCATAAAGGTTTTTGCCCGATTTAACCGATCCGGGTTTTATGCTCAGGCAGGATGTGAAAATTAAATTGCTAAAAATCAATCCAATCAAAATCAGTTTAAAACACTTCGATTTGTATCTATCTTGTCCGGCTCTCATTATTGTTGGTATTAATCCTGGTTGAAAGGCCAAATTTATTGAATAATGAGTCTGTAATTTCTTTTGACCTTGAAATTGTAGAAATAAACACCAACGAACTGCCTGTAAGCTTTACCGCATATTCAGTAATGTATAAGCCATTTCTCTTATACGCTATGTAATAGCTTAAAGTATCACTTTCCTGATTACTTATTAAACTGTCAAGCTTAGCCGGTTGATTTTGAATCAGGGCATCGAGCGATGTATTAAATGGCAGGCCTATAAAGATATCATAATCCTTATGATTAATATATTTAAATAAAGGTATCTGTACCGGCCCATTGTTAAAATTTTCAGTGTAGATATCTCTTGTTTTGGAATCGGCAACACCTATAGCCTCACCTTCATTAATTTTAAAATATATTTCGTTATAAAGATGTATCTCATTATCCTTTTTAGGGGAACAGGAAATTATAAAACAAAACAGGAATATAACTGAGTATCTCATTTCTTCTTTAATTCGGCGATCGTGTAAGGAAGCATGTTGTTAATGCATGATTAACAACATGCCATTAAAAGTATTATTCTCCGGTTACTATTGTTTCGTAGGTAACAATAAGACCTAGTATAGTACCCGATTTGATGTCAACTGTAGAAATTCTGGTTATACCACCATTTTTCGCGGCACGTTGAATACTAGCATCTGCATTAAAAAATAAAACACCCAGGTATCCTGTTGCTTTTGCAGTTCCAACTTTAGTACCTACAGGATTACTTGTAGCTGACACCGGTAAGGTCAGTGAACAACTCGACATCATTGCAACAAGAGCAAGTAAGGCGAAGATTGATTTTACTTTTTTCATTTTGAAAATAAATTAGAACTCTTACTCGTAAGGCATTTCAGAACTCGCCCCGTTTTTTAAAGTGGAATCTGGTCTCCACCTGATTAGTTTATAGGATTATTTATTGTCACATGGGTGGTCAGCCCTATGGCTTTCGCGGACCGTTAGTTATTATTAAAGAATTATCACCTTAACTATTTGATAAATAAATAATAAGTACAAATCCGGCATTTTAAACTATGCTAGTTACACCATTTTTGGTTTATACTT
>OBJA01000029.1_pt1 | contig 152152 bp, 117 predicted proteins | sample 1519751 | NCBI WGS metagenome assembly OBJA01 (sample SAMEA3881238, study PRJEB22517) | soil metagenome | biome: lake sediment; feature: soda lake sediment; material: sediment, water from around vicinity | place: India | collected 2013-12-23 | depth 3 m
ACTCACGATAAGCCTATGATTCCTGTTAACAGTCAGCCTCATTTATTCTGGAAAATCTTATGGTTAGAAGCAGATGGTGGATTTAAATTTGCTCCAGAACAAGCTTGGGGTAATGACTTTGGTAAGACAGGTGATATCAACAATGATATCTATGGTTTCGGTACTGAGAATATCCCGGCTCCGGCAACTTCAGGTTATTACATGGTTACTGTAAACTATGAAACCAGAGAGATAGCAATAACTCAACCGATGGTTTATTTAATTGGTGCTACTGTTGGTGGATGGACTGAACATCTGGATGAAAACAAATTTACAGTTGATAATGAAAATGGTGTTCTAACTATAACTAAAGTCCTTGAAGCTGGTGAGGTTCGTATGTATGCATGGATGGATAAAGGTTGGTTCTCAGCTTGGTGGCAGTCAGAATTTATCATTCTTAACGGTGAAATAGTTTATCGTGGTACAGGTGGTGATCAGGAGAGAGTAAACGTTACCGCAGGAAATACTACTATCAGACTTAACTTCAGAGAAGAAACAGGTTCAATCACAGGTGGTGTGAAATAAACTGTAATCTTCATAATATTCATAAAGAGGCTGTTGCTTTGGGCGACAGCCTCTTTTAATTTACTAATTTTGTCGTGATTATATTAATGAGTAAATTACAATGAGAAAAAAGGAAAAAGATCAACCATTCATTATTGAGAATCTGGAAATTCTTGATGCGGGGTCTGAAGGTAATGCTATAGCCAGATATAATGATATGGTTATTTTCATTCCTTTTGTTGTTCCGGGTGATGTTTGTGACGTGAGAATAGTATCGCGTAAGCGCAGGTTTTTTGAGGGAAGAGCAGTTAAGTTTCATAAGTTCTCCAACAAGCGTGTTGATCCTCTTTGTCAACATTTTGGCGTATGCGGAGGCTGCAGGTGGCAGAATATGAATTATACTGACCAATTGTTTTACAAACAGAAACAAGTTTATGATAACTTTTCAAGGATTGGTCATCTTGAGTTTCCCGAAATATTACCAATACTCCCTTCAGAAGAAATATATTACTATCGCAATAAACTTGAATATACGTTCTCATCTAAGAGATGGTTAACAGCCGAGGAGATAGAGAAACAAGATGAACAGTTTAATCGCAACGCACTTGGCTTTCATATACCCGGCATGTTTGATAAAGTACTTGACATTGAAACTTGCCACCTTCAACATGAACCGACCAATGAAATAAGAAATTCTTTAAGAAAGTTTGCCTTTCAGAATAACTTTACTTTTTATGATGTAAGGAATTTTGTAGGCGATTTAAGGAATATCATAGTGCGGACTGCCGGTAATGATTTAATGGTTATTATGATTTTTGGAGTCGAGAATCAAGAGATTATTGGAAAGGTTATGAACTTTCTCTCTGACCGATTTCCTCAAATCACTTCACTGTATTATGTGGTTAATCTTAAACACAACGATACAATTAGTGATCTTACACCTGTTCTATATAAAGGGAAAAGCTTTATAACCGGTATAATGGAAGATTTGAAATTCAGAATTGGGCCACTCTCATTCTATCAAACAAATCCTCAGCAAGCTGAGCGTATGTATAAATTAGTTAGAGAATTTGCATCTTTAAAGGGTGATGAGATCGTGTATGATCTATACACAGGCACAGGAACGATAGCAAACTTTGTTGCCCGAAATGCACAGAAAGTGGTTGGCATTGAATATGTTGAAGCAGCAATTGAAGATGCTATAATTAATTCAGAATTGAATGGCATAAATAATACAGTATTTTATGCCGGTGATATGGCAAAGGTTCTTACATCAGGCTTTATTGCTGAAAATGGCAGACCCAATGTAGTTATAACTGACCCGCCAAGGGCCGGTATGCATGAGAAAGTCGTTTCTGCAATGATTGAAGCAAAACCAGAAAGGATAGTTTATGTAAGTTGTAATCCTGCCACACAGGCGCGCGATATTGCCTTAATGAACAATGAATATAGAATTGTATTAACTCAGCCCGTTGATATGTTCCCCCATACAAATCATGTGGAGAATATTTGTCTGCTTGAAAGAATACTTTAATAACCTATCGAGCCTCAAAAGATATAAATTACTAATTTTGGCTTATAGTCAGTTATAAGTATAGGATGCTTAGTAAGTACGTCCTGTTATAGCTTTATAAAGATCATCAATCTTGAGGTTTTCACCCTTAATAGTGATGCCTGATTTTTTATAGAAACTCTCCCTTTCAAAAAGATGCATCTTTATATAACCAGGTAATTCTTCATTACTAATGCGTTGAAGAAGAGGCCTTTCGGACTTTGATTGGATTAAGCGTTGAGCAAGTGATTCAGGAGCAAGCTGAAGATAAACTGTTACACCTGTTTTATTCATTAAAGCCATATTATCAAAGAAACATGGTGTGCCGCCACCTGTTGATACAACAATATTCTGTCTTTTGGTTAATGATACTAGTATTGAGCGCTCAAGTTGACGGAAACTGTCTTCACCATCTTGCGCAAAGATTTGAGCTATAGGTTTCCCGGTCATGCGCTCAATAGCGGCATCGGTATCAATGAAGTCGTAGTTCAATTTGGTTGCAAGCTTCTTTCCATAAGTAGATTTGCCGCTTCCCATATACCCGATAATATAGATTGGTTTCGCCATTCAAGTCAAATTATTGTATAGCAAAGATAGTTATTAGTTAAAATGATTAATTTTATCAGGTTGTTTAGTTGTGAACTATGCATAGGTATTTTTGCATATTGTGCACTATATTCAGCTGTTAAAAAAGCTCTGAGAGTAAACTATGACTCAAAACAGTGAAATACAAAAAGTTTTATCTAACTATTGGGGTTACTCAAGATTCCGACCTTTGCAGGAGGATATCATAAAGTCAGTGCTTGACGGAAATGATACCTTAGCTCTATTATCAACAGGCGGCGGAAAGTCAATCTGCTTTCAGGTTCCTGGAATTATCTTACCTGGTATTACTTTGGTAGTCACACCTCTTATAGCTCTTATGAAAGATCAGGTTGAGAGATTGCGAAAGCTTGGCATAACAGCAGAGGCGATATATTCAGGCATGACACCGAGAGAGGTTGAGCTTGCAGTTAACCATGTTTTGCACTCTAACACCAAATTTCTCTACATTTCACCTGAAAGACTTTCTTCGGAAAATTTCAAGGATATTCTCAGAAATTCAAATATAAGTCTTCTTGTAGTTGATGAAGCCCATTGCATTTCACAGTGGGGATATGACTTCAGACCATCTTACTTAAGAATTGCTGAGATACGAGAAGTTAAGCCTTACATTCCGGTACTTGCATTAACAGCTACTGCTACTCCAAAAGTTGTTAACGATATTCAGCAAAAGTTAAAGTTTAAAAAGGAGAACGTATTTACAGGTCTTTTTGAACGCTTAAATCTTGCTTACGTCGTCTATAAAGATGAGAATAAGTTAGGCCGCTTACTTCGCATCGTTAAGGGTGTTCCGGGACAAGGCATTGTTTATGTAAGAAATAGGAAAAAGACTCGTGAGATTGCCGAATTTTTAAGGGTTAACAATATAAGTTCCGATTATTATCATGCCGGTTTATCACCTAAGGACAGAGAGAAGAAACAAAATGACTGGATTAAAGGACTCACACGTATTATTGTATGTACAAATGCTTTTGGAATGGGGATTGATAAAGCAGATGTTAGGACGGTTATACATGTAGATTTGCCTGATTCGATAGAGGCCTATTTTCAGGAAGCAGGTAGAGCTGGAAGAGATGGCAGGAAGTCATACCCTGTTCTAATATATGACGATGCAGATTTGCTTGATGCTGAGCAATTTATTGGATTAAGCTTCCCTGACCCAGACTATATAAGAAATGTTTACAAGGCATTGGGAAACTATTTCAATCTGGCAATTGGCACAGGAAGAGATCTTGTATTCGATTTTGAAATTACCGAATTCTCGTCGAGATATAATATGAAACCCATAAGTGTTTTTAATGCACTTAAATTCATTGAACGGGAAGGTTATTTAACACTTAATGATGCACTGCATACAGCATCAAGATTTGTATTTAATGTGGATAAACAAGAATTATACAAATTTCAGGTTGAAAACGCACAATATGACGCTTTCATAAAAACATTGCAGCGTTCCTATGGTGGCTCGTTCGTTGAACCGGTCAATCTTTATGAAGCTGAGCTATCAAGAAGGATGGAAACCACCGAAGAGATTATTAAACAAACTCTAGTAAATCTGCATAATCTTGAAATTATATCTTATTTCCCAGTCTCGGGGAAGCCGCAACTACAGTTTCTTAGCGAGATGGTTAAATCTGATGATCTTCATTTAAGTAATGAGAATTATAAATTCAGGAAAACTGAAGCTGTTAAGAGGCTAGATGCAATGATTAACTATGCGCTCAATACTACAATATGCCGAAGTCAGTTACTGGTTGAATACTTCGGACAGAAAGCCGATAAGTGCGGAATATGTGATATTTGCATCGAAACACATAAAAGGACTCTTAGTGAACATGAGTTCAATTCAATAGTTGATATACTGAAACCTATTCTTGAGATAAAAATTCAAAAACTTGATGAGTTGATTGATTTATGTCCGCAATATCCACCAGAAAAGGTAATTCAGGTTATAAGATGGCTTGCTGATAACGAAAAGGTGAATGTGATTGATCATGATTCATATAGTTGGAAATAGAAGAGATATTAATATAGTGGAAATTGAAAGAAGGAGCAAAGCTACACGAGGGATTTTATTTGCAAAGTGATGTAACTCTTATTGCAAGGGAGTTGATTGGTAAACTACTTGTGACAAACATAAACGGACAACTGACAAGTGGTTTTATAACGGAGACTGAGGCCTATAATGGTGTCATTGATAAGGCTTCGCATGCCTATGGTAACAGACGGACGAATCGCACGGAAACTATGTATAAATCCGGTGGGCGAGCATACATATACTTATGTTACGGAATTCATTCACTCTTTAATGTTGTAACCAATGAAACCGGAACCCCTCACGCCGTTCTTATAAGATCTATATTGCCTTATTATGGCATACCGATAATGGAAGAAAGAGCCGGAAGAAAAGTAACTGAAAAAGAGGGGATAGGTCCCGGAAGAGTTTCAAAAATATTAGGTATCAACTTTAAGCAAGATGGAACTGATTTAGTATCAGGTAATCTTATTTGGGTTGAAGATCATAATATTCTAATTGACCCTATGGAAATTAGCTGCACTCCAAGGATAGGAGTAGGATATGCTCAGGAAGATGCATTGTTGAAATACCGATTTGTTATTGACTATAAATTGATGAGGAATAAAGTAGGGTAATAAAAAAGGGGCTTAAAACAGCCCCTGGATCTTTAATCGCAGTTACCAAAAGGCAATTACTTTACGTTCTTTGAAAGTTCAGTGCCTGGTTTAAATTTAACAACCTTTTTAGCTGCAATTTTGATTTCTTTACCGGTTTGTGGGTTGCGTCCTTTACGAGCAGCACGCTTTGAAACCGAAAATGAACCGAAACCAACGAGAGCAACTCTGTCGCCCTTCTTTAATGTTTTTGAAGTTGCAGATACAAAAGCATCAAGTGCTTTTTTTGAGTCAGCTTTAGTAAGGCCTGATTCTGCTGCCATGGCAACGATTAATTCTTGTTTGTTCATTTCTACCAGATTTAAGATTAATAATATGTTGGATAACCTACCACAAATATAATCTATTCTTGTGCAAAATCAAGCACTTTAGCTAAAAAACATCGAAAAAAGTTAATAAAATAGGCAATTTGTTGATAAGTTTTTCTCTATTTACTTGTTTTTGTGGTAGTTCACGCTATTCGTAGCTTTCAGATATCTCTTATTTTCTTTGAATAATTATAACAGATTACCACTATAATTATAGGAAATAACCAAGTTTTTGCATATTTCCTCTTAAATAATCGGCTGCCGTCATGCTTTTTTTTCCTGAAGGTTGCACTTCTAGGATGCGAATCAGCATATCTGAGCAAGATACGAACAATTCATTGCCTTGAATTTCTATCTCACCATATTTGTTACCGGCAGGAATATTTGTCAGAGCCGATTTAAGCACTTTTAAATCATTTTCACCTTCTGGGGTAGACATTGTTCCAAATGCTCCGGGATAAGGGCTTAAACCCCTTATAAAATTGTGTACTTTTACTGAAGGTTGTTGCCAATTAATTTTGCAGTCTTTCCTGAAAATTTTAGGTGCTTTTTTTAATTGTGTTAAATCATCAGTTAGTTGGTAGGTGAGTGAATAATTGTTGTTAAAAATGGATTCGACAGTTTCTACCACCAGATCGGCACCTATATCTTTTAGTTTATCATGAAGCTCGCCCGCGGTTTCATTTACACCTATTTCAGTAATTACTTGTTTAATTATGGCTCCTGTGTCGATCTCATCATTTATGAAGAATGTAGTAACACCGCTTTTTGATTCACCGTTTATAACTGCATGATTTATTGGTGCTGCACCTCTGTAGTCAGGGAGCAATGATGCATGAAGATTAAAGCAACCTAATTCTGGGAGTTGCCACACAACTTTTGGTAATTTCTTAAATGCAACAACTATATAAAGATTAGCATTTATGTTCTTGAGTTCCTGTACGAAATCAGGATCCGATAAATTAAGAGGCTGTAAGACCGGAATATTGTTAATTTCTGCAAATTGCTTAACAGGCGAAGATTGAACCTTTAACCCTCGTCCTGCAGGTTTATCAGCAACGGTTACAACAGCAGCAATTGGGTAATTATTATCTAATAATCTTTTAAGAGGTTCAACAGCGAATTCGGGAGTCCCCATGTAAATTATACTTTTTTGCTGCTTCATAAAACATAGTTATAATGAAAACACCCGGAAATGGCATTCCGGGTGTTTAAATAAATTATAAGTTTCTTAATTACCTTTTAGTCGTGCAATATACTTATCAACATCCCTGGCTTCTGCACTTCTGGGATATTCTGTTTTGATTTTTTCAAGTGCTTCAATCGACTTATCTTTTTTGCCTGCATCTTCATAAGCCCATGCTGCTTTTTGCAAGAAAGCCGGTGTAGTAAAATCATTTTTAAAGGTCTTTGCAGCTTTCATGTATTGATTTGCTGCATCTTCCTGGCGACCTAATTCCATGTATGCATCACCAATTGCACCTATTGCCATGGGAGCTAACATTGAATCATCATTTTTGAATTTCTTAAGATGATCAATTGCTTCCTGAAAATTGCCTTGATTAAGATATATAATACCGGAATAGTAATGTGCAAGTTTTGCTGACTTGGTCATACCATAATCGTCAATAATTTGAAGAAAACCAGGGTATTGTCCATCACCATTTAATGCTAACCTGAGAGAATCCTGCTCAAAATACTTTTCAGCCATAAACATCTGCGATTGGGCTTCTTTTTCGCGAGGCATTAATATAAACCTCTGAAAACCAAAGTATCCTAATACTAAAAGAGCTATTGCTCCTAAGATGGTAATGAGTATTTTCTGATTATTCTCTATAAATATCTCCGTTTTACTCAAAGCCTCCTCTACGGCTATGATTTTTTCTTCAGTGTTGTCAGACTTTTTTGCCATTGATTTTTTAAATTTAATGCGCAAAAGTAACATTTTTTTTGTTTTGAAAATATCTATCAGCTATTATATCCATAATAAAATTAGGTACCATCTTTTTTTGAGGTATTTAAATTCGTACTTTTATGGCAATGTTAGTGTTTAATTTATAAAATATAACAGACTATGGGAAAAGGTGATAAAAAAACCAGAAAAGGAAAAATTTTTATGGGCTCTTATGGAGTGACCAGACCACAAAAAGAAAGTGCTACACGCATAGCTAATGTTAAAAGTGAGAAAGCACCTGCCGGGCAGGTAAAAGAAAAACAAAAGCCGAAGAAATAACTTTGTTTTTATGTGATTGTTAACCCGGTAAATCCGGGTTTTAATTTGTTAAGTACCTACTGAATCTCTGACAAGTTGCTTAAATCTACTTCCTCGCTCTTCGAAATTTCTGAATTCGTTGTAGCTTGATGCAGCGGGTGACAGCAGGCAAATGCCATTTTGAGAAGTTATTTCAATTGCTTTTAAAACAGCTTCATCAAACTTGTTGTAGTAAAAAAGCTCATTGATGACCGTATTCTCACTAAGCAATTCAAAAAGGTGTAGTCCTGCCGGTCCTGTGGTTACTACATTTTCAACTTGTCCGTTTTCAAGATATTTAGTAAGTACAGAGTAGTCGATTCCTCTGTCATAACCTCCGAGTATTAAGCTTGATATTGGTTTTAAGCTTTCAATTGCAGCAATGGTAGCTTCAGGAATCGTAGATATTGAATCGTTGTAAAAATGTTTTGACTGTAGGCAGCCAACAAATTCCATTCTGTGTTCGAGTGGTGTAAATGTGGCAATGCCATGCGCAATTTGATTGCTTTTTACTCCAACTAAAGATGCACATATTGATGCAATTACTGCATTACTAATGTTATGCTCACCTTTGAGTTGTGTTGCAAAATCTTTATCAATTATTTTTCGCTCCTCGTTATTGGTTTTCAGGTAGAGTGATCTCTCTTTTTCAAAAATCAGAGATTGGTCTGCAGGAGGGTAACCGATTAGAGTGCTTTTTAAAGGGGAATTAGCTAATATTTCAGTTATGATTTTATCAGACTGATTGTAGATAAAGTAGTCGTTGTGAGTTTGTTTGAGCCCGATATTATACTTTGCTTGTTGATATTCAGTGAATGAACGATAGTGATCAAGATGTTCCTGATAAATATTGAGCAAAACACTGATGTGAGGTGCTCGTTGAATGAACTCGAGCTGATGAGATGATAACTCACAAACAATTATTGTATTTTCATTTATTTGATCAATAAGATCAAATAGTGGAATTCCAATGTTGCCGCCATATACTGAATCAATACCTGCGGTTTTAAGTATATGATATATTAGACTCGAAGTTGTGCTTTTACCTTTAGTACCTGTTATTCCGATTACTCTTTCCCAGTAAAGTTGCAAAAAGAGGTCTGTTTGTGAAGTGACCTCAGAAGTCTCATAATTAAACCCTTCATTGTATAGTGAAATGCCTGGTGATTTAATGATAAGATCATACTCAGTGAAAGAACAAGGATAATTGTTGCCTGTTATGAAAGATAAGCCTTCAGTTTCATCGACGCTTAAAAATTTAAAGGCATCGGGGTTTTTATCGCATATTGTTATTGAAGTTGATGGAATAAGTCTCTGTAGAAGCTTTAAAGTTGATTTCCCTTCTCTTCCAAAGCCGAGTATCAATATCCTCTTTCCCTTCAGTTTATCAATAAGTGCCTTCATGCAAGTGCTTGTTTTAACAGTTCTAATTCACAAGGTTTTAGGAAGTTCTCGTTATTTAATTCACTAGTAACATTAGCAGGGTTACTTGTGGCATGTATAGCATATCTGTTTACTAAGATATTTTCTTCAATATTTTTAATGTCTGCAGCAATGATTGTAAGAGCTTTATTTACATCATCTATTGTTCCAACACATTCAAATGGCTTGATATGTGAGATACCTGTTAGTTCATCAAAAGCTTGTTGGTTATCCTTGTCGTTCAACATCTTGGCACCTAAGAGTCTATCTGCATAAGCAACTCCTTTGAATGCCGAAATCATTATATGCGTAAATAGACATTTCGGGCAAGCACCACACCATCTATTTTCCTTACTACCTACATTGCAACTTTTAAATACATTATGATATTTATTCAGCTTAGAGAATATTGATACGATTTGGAATTCACTTAATGGTCGCAAAAAGCTAAAGTAATTTATCTCTTCATTAATAAATTCGGAATAATATTCCCTGAATGCTTTCTCGAAATGATATGATTTAGAGTACTGATGGTTAATCATTGTGCCTGGAATTGTTGATTCATTAGCACTTGATTCGTTGGATAGCGCAATATTTTTAATGCCCGTTAGTGCAGAAGCTGCAATTGAGTAGAACGCAAGCATGGCAGAGAATGGAGTATGACCGTTTAGGTACCCCTCTTCATTAAGCTTTAAAAGATTACTGTCAATTTGTCGGTTAATATTAATGATATTGTCAGAACTTACTATAGAAGTGTTAACAGTATCAATAGTTGCGCCCCGTGGATTAATGATTAAAGGATAGATCTCTTTCCCTGTTCCGGATAATAATTCAAGCGTTACAGCCGAATCCTTGCCACCTCCTACAGGTACAATATAATCATCAGTAAAAGTTATTTGAGATTTTCCATATTTCGATTGACTAAAACACTTAATGCTAACGAAGTCATCAAGAGATATTTGAATTGAGTTCAAGTAAAAAAACTCTCCTAAGCCATTGAAGTATAACTCTTTCCACCATTTGCCTTGTGCTTCACTAAGGTGACCTGCATGAATGTGAATTATTGGAGAGCATGTTGCTTTCCAGTAACTCACTAATTCAACTAATCCTATATTAAAAATAATGTTCTCAAGAAGGCTTGTAAACTCAGGTTTTAGATTAGGTTTGAATGGCAGAACAAATAAAGATTTGGGATTAAATTTTATGTTTTCCCCAACTTGAAATTCAAAATCGAATGAAAGATAATTATCTGACAACGAATAATTAAATTTATTATAGCTGAAAACAGGGTATTGCAGACGTAAATTGCTGAATACTTCAGCGTTATCTTTCATAGACATTAAAATGTGGTATAAAATTTGTAAAACGAATAAGTAAGATAATGTGCAAATTTAGTTAATTTGCGCTATAACAAGAGCAATTGATTAACTAACGGAACATTGTCAATTTAAATGAAAACAATATGCCGCTTATTTATTAATAGCTGAAAAGCTTTAAAGAAAAGACAACATGGAACCATCAAAAATAAAACCCAACACAGGCAGAATACTTATATCGGTTCCTTTTCTACAGGATTTTTATTTCAAAAAATCGGTTGTACTTCTAGCTGAACACAGTGATGAAGGCTCATTCGGAATAATTGTAAATAAACCTGTTGAAGTAAAATTAAGTGACATAGCTTCCGAATTTGCAGGATTCAATGCTCCTGTATTTCTTGGTGGCCCTGTAAAGACCGATAGTTTATTCTTTTTACATACCCGCCCCGACCTTATAGATGAAGGCATTCCCATCCTTGATGGAATTTATTGGGGAGGTAATATTGATACGGTAAGGCAATTAATCAACGAAAAAAGGATTAAAGAAAATGAGATAAGGTTTTTCATCGGATATTCAGGTTGGGTTGCCGACCAACTTAATAAGGAACTGGAAGAGAGATCATGGGTAGTTTCATTAACAAATTCTGCTCAAATTTTTAAAAGTAACCCAACGGAATTGTGGTCACAAACCCTTAAGAAGCTCGGAAAAGAGTACAAATTCTGGACAGTTTACCCTGCAAATCCGATGTACAACTAACTTGCAAAATAACTACTAATCTGATGAATGAAGCCGGAAAATAAAGCCGGCTTTATTATTAGTGTAAATGCAAGTCCGTAAACTGCACCCCAAAAATGCGCATCATGTCCGATATTGTCATTGCCTCTTTTTGACATATATGCTGAGTAAAAGAGATAGAGGAATCCGAAAATAAAAGCAGGAATATCAATTGGTATGAATATGAATCTTATACCAGAGAGTGGACTGATTAAAATACTTGAGAATAGAACTGCCGAAACAGCACCTGAAGCTCCAACTGCTGTATACCATGTATTATCTTTATTCTTACCATACGATGGTAGAGATGAAAGGATTACACCGCCCAGGTATAATAGAAAGTAAAAATATAATCCTTTCCCAACACCAAAAATGTACTGAAACATTGACTCAACCATCCTGCCAAATGACCAGAAAACAAACATATTTATTCCGAGATGCACCCAGTCGGCATGGACTAAAGCATGAGTGATGAATCGATAAAATTGCTTCATGTGGAAAATACGATAAGGATCGAACAGCAGTTTGTCGAAAAGTGCTCTGTTGCTAAACGCTAGAATAGATGTAATTACTGTTAAGGCAATTATTATAAATGTTATCATTTCTTACTGTGCTGTGTGATCAATCTCTGAACCAAGAACACTATGAGGAATTAAGTACACAAGTGTTGTTACAATAGCAGCCACTAATGCCCAGCCTCTTTTCTCAGGGTTACGTATTAATTTATAAATAGCTATTAACCAAAAAATAAAGGCAACAGCTGTTTTATTGTCAGTAAGATCATGCCCAAATGGCCAACCTGTCCAATATGCCCCGAATGCGAATTTTTGAACTATCGGACCTAATATTAATCCTCCACCTATTAAAAAGAGTGTAGTGATAATGCTGTAAGTAAGAACACGATTACCCTTTGCAAGAACTTCTATACCAGTTCTTGTTGATACTAACATTGCGAGGAACATAAGTAAGATATGTGGAATTAAAACATAATCAGGCACATGACCTTTAAAACGTATGATGACAGGTTTCTTAGTTAGGGTATGTTTATCAATGCCATCGGTAATTGTGATATAGTATTCAACTTTTCCTGCCGGCGGTTGATGTGGAATATTGGCAATTAACTTCCCATCAGAATGTTCCATGTTAACAGTAGTTAAAGTATCATAACTTTTATACCTTTTGTAAGTAAAAGTTCCACTAAGCTTATTGTTTGGGTCTTTAATAGCAATTGGTGCGTCATCAGGGCCACCATAAGATGTTAATAGCTTATATTTAAAAGTTTCTCCAGATAAAACAAACTTGCCCCTTATAGGGTGCGTTGGCCCTGTAAGTCTTTGATAAATAACCATTGTTAATGTTAATACAACAGCGAGTATCCAATAAAGTGTATTCTTGAATTTCATGAGTTTTACGGTTTAAGTATTAACTAATTGCAATATTATAAAATTAATTGAAGTGGTTAACAGCAAAGCAAAAATGGCTTGCCACCTTTATTTTTCGGCTTTATTAACAAATGAACAGCACTTTAATCTATAAAAAGCGAAAAAAAATACGTATCTTACCATTTGCCATGAAATAAAAGGTAAAAAGTGAAAAAAACATTTACCTTTACATACTGTTTAAATAAAAAATTGAAGGAAAACCTTTTACTGTTTAAACTAAAGATGCTTGTTCTAAAAAAAGTAATCATTTGTTTTTTTTGTGTAGCTCTTATCTTCTATAGATCTTCAGCTCAGGAAATGCAAGGTTATATTAACAGTAACTATGCAGGAATAACCGGAGCACCATTGAATCCTACATCCATATTGAATTCAAGATATTTTTTTGATTTAAACCTAATAGGATTACATCTGAATCTAGATAATAATTATATTTATTTGGCTAAAGATGAGTATAAATTCACCAGGTTTCTATCACCAAACGCTGAATTTCCTGAACATCAGGTGCGAGTTAGTCAAACTAGATTTGAAAATCGTGTTTACTATGACCATTTTAATGAATCTCTTAAAAGAGCTTATGGTCAGGTTAAAGTTATTGGTCCGGGGGTTATGTATAACCGCAATGATTTTGCAGTAGGTTTATCTACCTCTGTGCGAAATATCTTTTCGGCAGATGATATACCATTTGAGATTGCAAAATTTGGAGCTGAAGGTTTTGATTATTATCCTTTACATCGAATTAGATTTACTAATAATAATAATTTCAGAGCAGGCAGCCTTTCATTTGCCGAAATCGCAGGCACTTTTGCTCATACTATAATCAAAGAGAATCTTAATCATTTCTCAGCAGGTATTACCGTAAAGGGATTATTAGGCTTTGGGGGCGGAATATGGACAGTTGACAACATAGATTATATGTTACCTAACGGTGATACAATAATAGTTTACAATGCTAATGGAACAGGTGCTGTTTCGCTTCCAATCAATTATGTGAATAATGATATTTTGTTTCCAAATCCTTTTATTAGTGGTATGGGGATTGCAGCTGACTTAGGAGTAACTTATCAATTGAGAAAAAGAGGACACACAAATAGGAAATATGCAGCCTGCGAACAGCCGTTCGAGGATTATTATTATAAAGTTGGAGTATCACTCATTGATATCGGCTACATAAAATTTACAAAGAACACTCAGCAGATCACTTTAGAAAATGCGTCAGGCACTTGGTATGATTTTACCAGAAGAGATATTGGAAATCTTGATCTGCTCTTCAGGTCAGTAAGTGGAACATTCGGTCCAGACTCCACGTCGCTAATTAGTTATGACCCCTTTAAAATATTTTTACCTTCTGCTGCCAGCGTACAGTTTGATTATAATTACAACGATAATATCTTTGTTAATGCTTCTTTTGTCTATCCGATATTACTAAATGGGTTTACTCTGGCTCGTCCGGTTACATTATCGCTTACACCCCGCTACGAATCAGATTATTTTGAGTTAGCGGTTCCCTTTACACTACACAATTATATACACCCACGACTTGGCCTTAGTTTACGATTCTCAAGCATAACAGTTGGTACTGATAAATTAGGAGGGTTTTTCGGATTAAATCATTTTACAGGAATGGACTTCTATTTCACTATCAAACTCTCAAAAATCAAGGGTAAATGCCGGTCGAAGATGAAAGGAGATGCATGTAATGGCCTTGAGTATAGATTATACAGAAGAGATATGAACCGAATCAAAATCAGGAATCCTTGGTAATAAATGCTAAAAACTACTATTTGTTTTAACATCGAGGGCATCGCGCAAACCGTTACCTATAAGCATGAAAGCCAGCACAAGCAACATAATGGCAGCACCCGGTATAATTGCAAGCCATGGATTATCTAAAATGATATAAGCATAATTCTCTTTAACCATTGTACCCCATGATGGCATTGGAGGTTGTACACCTATTCCAAGGAAACTTAACCCCGCCTCGATTAATATTGCAGAAGCAAAATTAGCAGCAGAGATAACAATAACAGGGCCCATAGTATTAGGTAAGATGTGTTTTACAATGATTCTGAAGTTTTTATAACCTAATGCTCTGGCTGCTTCAACAAATTCTTTCTCGCGTAAACTTATTATCTGACCTCTGACTATTCGTGCTACCTCAACCCACATAGTTAATCCTACTGCTATAAAAACCTGCCAGAATCCTTTTCCCAGAGCAAAAGTTATGGCAATTACAAGCAGTAGAGTAGGAATTGACCAGATTACATTTATAAACCAAATTATAACATCATCAACCCATCCTCTGAAGAAACCGGCAAGTGCACCTAATAATATTCCAAAAACAAGTGATATCAGTACAGATATAAAACCAACAGAAATGCTGACTCTTGTTCCAATCATTAACTGGCTCAGCACATCTCGTCCAAAACGATCAGTGCCCAACAGATAATATTTGCTAAATATATGTCCCTCTTTGATCATTTCTTGCATTTTCTCAGTTGTAAGATCAATAGGTTTGCCAGTAATATCAACAATGTGCCCTCCTATTGATGTGGTTGTATCTTTTAAGGCAAAAAGTACATCTTCCAGATGGAATGAATAAACTAAACCTTCTGAATCATGAACTTCAGAAAAAGAGCGCACTATTATCTCTCCTTTGTTAAAGTCGTAATCAGAGATGGGATAATTAGTGTAATCCGACTTACGACCATATAGCAAAGTTTGGATAAAGTTCTGAGCAACAGGCGAGCTATTGTTTCTAACTCTAAGCATAAGCGTTGAAAATCCGGGCTTTTTTGCTGCAATCTCAAGATGTTGTTCATTTGCAAAAGGTGTTTGATCGGGAGTTATTAGATATCCTGCTATCGCGACAATTAATGCAATGATAACCCCCCAGATACTAAACAGAGCCGACTTTTTCCTTTTAAGTGAAGCCCAGGCTCTGGCAGTTAATGATTCTTCAGAAATGATTCGTAGTTTTAACAAGTCTATTATTTTAACGAATTTAATACCCTTACTAACCGGAATTCCTATTCGATGTAAATTCAATTATGCAAAGCTAATAAAACAGAACATTTACTGGCTTTAAAAAAAGTTTACTATAATTTTTTCTATTCAAGGAAAAGTTTTATTTTTGCACTCTGAAACGGTGAGTATAGCTCAGTTGGTTAGAGCATCAGATTGTGGTTCTGAGGGTCGTGGGTTCGAGTCCCATTATTCACCCAAACAAATTTTAAGCTAAAGGCTGTCTCAAAGAGATAGCCTTTAATCTTATTAGATGAAAGGTTCTACCGGACAGTTAATTAATGTGAATTTCCTATCACATAGCATCAAATTATTTTCTCATCTGCCATGGTTAAGAGAGTCTGGGACTTTAAATGAAAATATTAATTCGCTTGAGATACAGTTAAATATAGTTTTGATCTTACTTTTTAAGAAAAGAGTTGAATAATCTCTTCACGAGTCATACCTGCAATGGCCTGTTGTGGCTTAATAAACGCTTCAGCAATCTCTCGTTTTTTCTTTTGAAGTAGCATAATCTTTTCTTCGATTGTGTTTTTGGTAATGAATCTGTAAACGAAAACATTTTTATCTTGTCCTATACGATGGGCTCTGTTGATAGCTTGCATTTCAGCAGCAGGGTTCCACCATGGATCAAGTATAAATACATAATCGGCCTCTGTGAGATTTAACCCGACGCCTCCTGCTTTAAGTGAAATTAAAAAGACCTTTACATCTTCATTATCCCTGAATTGTGATATGATTTTGCCTCTGTTAATGCTTGATCCTGTGAGTAGAGAGTATTTCATTTTATTCAACTCGCAATAATCAGCAAAGATGTTTAAATGTTTTACAAACGATGAAAAAACCAATACACGGTGATTTTCGGATAAGATGGTTGAGAGTTTTTCTGATACTTCCTCAAATTTTCCACTTTCTACAACACTTGAGTGGTCTATCATCTTAGGATGATTTGCAATTTGTCGCAGTTGCATTAATGCTTTGAGAACTATGACGGGTGTTGTTGTTGGTAATCCTTTATCCAGATGGTCGAGAATGAGGTTGCGTACTTTTGACTTCTCGGATTCATAAAGTGAAGATTGTTCATCACTCATAGTACAATAACTCACAGTTTCAATGAGTTCAGGCAATTCAGGCGCAACCGAAACTTTAGTTCTTCGAAGTATAAAAGGTGATATAAGCTTTAATAGCTTCTCTGCCTGTATACCTTCAGGATTATTTGATAGCGGAGTAGAATAGTAGGAATTAAATGTTGATTGACTACCTAGCAGCCCGGGATTAATGAAATTCATTTGCGACCATAGATCTGTTAAGCTATTTTCGACAGGGGTACCTGTAAGTGCTAAACGATATTTGCTTTTTAGTTGAAATACTGCCTGTGCAGTTTTTGAGGCCGGGTTTTTAATCTGTTGACTCTCATCTATAATTACATAGTCAAACTCATTATCACGCAGTAATTCTATATCATTTCTTACAGTACCATAGGTCGTGATCAAAATGTCATATTTCTTGAATATGTTTTTTGAATTCCTTCTAAGCGATCCGGTGTATTCAAAAACTCTTAACATAGGCGCAAAGCGTTCAATTTCGTTCTGCCAGTTGTGAATAAGTGAGGCAGGCATAATTAGTAGACTGCATGAACTATTATGTGCACTATTTGTATGGTCTTTAGCTTTAATGATTCTATCTTCAGCCGGTTGGTTAAACAGATCAAGTTGCTCGGCTTTATTAGGCTTTTTAATCTCGGGTATTATTATTTCTGAGGGTAACTTCTTGTTGTAGAATGATGTAAGTAAAGCTATGGTTTGCAGGGTTTTCCCCAAACCCATATCATCAGCCAGAATAGCACCGAAACCCATTTCAGTAATATTTTTAAGCCAACGAAATCCGGCTTGTTGATATGGACGAAGTGTTACGTCATTGAGCTGAGGTACTTCAGTATGAATGTTACCATGCACCATACTATCTGATGCATCAGGCAAATCAACGGGAACCTCAAGATCCTGCATAATCCTGAAATGATGTTTCTTAAGCAATAGTGAATTGCTCTTTTCAACAGCATGAATCATCAAATCGCGATAATATTCCAGCCACTCAACAGGTATAATAAATAATGACCCATCAGGTAGAACATACTCACGATTTCCGGACAAAATATTCCTGCGAAGTTTATTAAATGGTATAATAAAGCTACCTATGGATATTTGAATATTAACATCGAACCAGTCATTTTGAACATTAATCTCACGTGTTACAACAGGCTCATTAAGATTATATATAGTCTCAGTTTCCTGCTCTATTTCAAAACCTTCATTAAGCAGCAATATTCTGTGTTTGACCAGAAAATCTAATAATGCATAAGGATTTGATTGATCACTCGATTTTTCTATCCTAAAGCAGCTCTCGTAATGGGTAAGGCCAAGACTTTTTATAAAGTCTAGTTTTTTAAGCTCCCAATTTTTATTTCGTTTTGCTCTGTAAAATACAAAGCCTTCATTCTCAGCTCTTAACTCAGTGAGAGTCTTTTGTGAGTTGTTTGCAAGTATGGTTTTTTCACCGTATCTGAATTTCACTACAATACACTTCTTCCCCTGCCAATCGATTTGATAAGACAATACTGCAAAAGGTTGTGGTTCTGTATTAATAACCGAAAACCCTTCTGCTGTTATATCTGATGTATTGAGAATCTTCTTGATAAAGGTTTCAAAGTAGGTCTTTTCAAACCTTTTTGGTATTTCGAGTTGCGGTTTTGAGAGGAATGGCGAGATTAACTTACCTGTAATATTTTTTTCAAAGCTGATTATTCGTTTCTCCGTTACGATATGACAAGGTTCATTGGTAAGAATAATGTTTCCTTCTTGCTGCAGTTTTATTTTCGTTTTATCAATTCGCGCTTCAAGAGTATAAAATATAGCTTGCTCTGTCCGGTTAAATTTTAAAAGTGTTTGTGCTTTTTTCTTTTCGATAAATATTCTATCAGTGTCGTACAGATTGGGTAATCCGGCAGCATCATAAAGGTGAATATCTTCTTTTATCAATATATCAATTATCTCAGAAAGCTTGCGATCAATGAAAGGTTTTATAACTTCACTAAACAATTTAGCATTTCGGTCGAAGAACTCTTTTGGTGTTAATTTTTTTTTTGAGAAATGAGCTACAATGACCGAAGGTTCAAGCAGATTCGATAAACTGAATAATTCTTTTGTAGGATAGTCTAGCTGAGGATATGCATTTACATTTAGTGATGTAATACGCTCAGTTGGACTTATATAATGTTTGTTGTTACTCGAATAGATATAAGGTTGGATAGAGAAACCTATATATTCAGCTTTCTTTAAAATTGCAATAGTATGGATCTGATCTGACATGAAGCCTTTGTAGTAGAATACAAAGTTAGTCAAGAATTACTTCAACTATTAGTAATGCCAGGGTGATTTTCCTTCATCAACATCTTTTCTTGGCAGCCAATACTGATCTATTACAGTTGTCTCTTTTTGTTCCCAATATGCCGGCGATACACGGGCTCCCGATGGTGTTTTAAGAGCCATTTCATACACTGCAATCACTGGATTAAAGACAATGTCGGTTACACCAACAGTGCATTTGTTGTTGCCTTCGGTATCAGGTTTGCAATCGGTTATAACAGTAAAACCGTTGAATTCAAGAAGGTTTTTAAGAAACTCACATCTTTCGGGAGTTGCTAGCTTTTCAACTATAGTGCAACGGGTACCATTAATTTCTTCAACTATATGTTTGGCTTGTAAAGGCATAAAGGTAGTGTGTTAAAAAATTCCAATACTTAGATTATTAATCCACTCGTAAATCTGACTCCAGAAACCTAAAATGAAGATCCCTGAAGCACTGAGTAAAAGACCAACGCGGGTCATATTGTCGCTCTTAAACCAGGCTATTGGTGTTTCATTTTTGTTAATGAACATAGCTTTTACTACTAAAAGATAGTAATATAGTGAAATGGTGGCATTTAAAACAGCTATGAAAACAAGCCAATACATACCTGCTGATGCAGCTGATGTAAAAAGGAAGAATTTTCCGAAGAAGCCTGCAACAGGAGGAATTCCTGCTAGTGAGAAAACCGACAACATCATTAGCAGACTAAGTTTAGGATTAGTTTTGTATAATCCGTTGTACTCATCCATTGATAATTTCCCTGTTTGATTCTCAATTGCCGATACCACACCAAAAGCACCTAAATTTGAGAAAATATAAACCAGTATAAAGTAAATTACTGATGTCATTCCTAATTTGCTTCCTACCATTATCCCGAGAAGGATAAAACCGGCCTGCGCGATTGAGGAGAAAGCCAGAAATCTTTTCATATTTTTCTGTCTAAGTGCAAATAAGTTACCGACCAACATAGTAGCTATTGAAAGAACATACAGAATATCCTGCCACACATGGAAGAGAGGATAGAACACCTTATATAAAATGAGCATTAGTACTATTGAAGCTGCTCCTTTCGATATGACTGAAAAATAGGAGGTAACATTTGTTGGAGAACCTTCATAAACATCGGCTGTCCATAAATGGAATGGTACCAATGAGATCTTGAAAGCAAGTCCGGTTATAAAGAAGATGAGTGAGAGTATTTGTAATGGAGTGTCATAAATACTTAGTGCTACTTCTTCAAAGAAAATTGAACCTGTTGTACCATAGATAAATGACAATCCAAAAAGTAATATTCCTGATGAAAGTGCTGATGACAAGATAAACTTTATACCTGCTTCGGCCGATTTAGTCTTGTGATGAGTATAAGCTGCAAGTGCTGCCAATGGAATAGAAGCTGTTTCGAGTCCAAGGTAGAACATAAGGAAATCGCCTGCCGATATCATGAAGTACATACCTGCCAGGGTAGAGAACATAATTACGAAGTATTCTCCTATCTTTTCCTTGTTTTCAGCTTTTCGCAGCCAATTATATGACTGGAATGAAATTATCAATACGCCAATATTGAGAACGTTCTTCATCATATTAATTAATGGACTATTGCGGAACATACCTCCAAACAAAACACCGGTTTCGCCAGGTAAGAAGCCAATGATTGTATGAATGGAGAATAGCACAATCGAAACTGGTATCATATAATGTTTCTTCTCCGGTTTTAATGCAAGTTCAATAATTAGCAAGGTTAGTGCTATAGTTACGAGCAACAATTCATGCCTCATTATCAGAAAGTCGTATATGTTCATACTGTTGATTATAAAATTCTTAAAACCCTATGTTACTTGACTAAAGTAGTTTATTATAGTGCTGTTTTGCTTCAGAATATGCTCACAAATGTTGAAGTTGCCAATGATATCTTGTGCATAATAGGGGCAAGGCTAACATTGATCATATCGCTCAACCACAATGGAGCAATACCAATTGCAGCAATTGCTACAACCAGCGTTATTGTTGATAACCGTTCAAACCAACGTGCATCTTCCAGATGGTTGAAGTGATCATTCTTAATTGGTCCGAGTAATAAAGCTCCAACAACCCTTAATATGTAAACAGCTGTAACAACTATACTTGCAGCAGCCATTATAGTTAATACTCTGTGGAAAGTATCGGTATGCTGGAACGCACCAACAAATATTGTCATCTCGGCAACAAAGCCGCTTAATCCGGGTAAACCTAATGATGCCAATCCTGCAATTACATAAACCACAGAAAGGAATGGAATAACTTTCATTAATCCACCCATTTCGTTTATCATTCTAGTATGTGTACGTCCATAAATCATACCTATTAATGCAAAGAAAAGTGCTGTCATTAAACCGTGAGATATCATCTGAATGATTGCTCCATTAAATGCGGTTTGATTCATCATTAGTATTGCAAAGAGAACAAGTCCGCAATGACTCACAGAAGAGTATGCATTAATATATTTAAGATCCTTCTGAACTATTGCTCCAAAAGCACCGTAAAGCACTGAGATACCTGTTAATATAAGGAATATCCAAGCTTGTTCCTGTGCAGCATCAGGCATTAAGAAAATAGCTACTCTGAAAGCACCGTAACCACCTAATTTCATCAAAACTCCAGCATGTAACATTGATACTGCGGTTGGAGCAGAAGCATGACCATCGGGCGACCATGTATGGAATGGAAAAAGTGCTCCTAAAATACCAAATCCGATAAAGGTAAATGGGAACAGAAAACGCTGCATTTCAACAGGTAAAGTATTCTTTGATATTTCCAGGATATTCCAGGTGAGTGGTGCCCCTTCGGGTGCTGAAAAGAAGTAAATGCCAAGCAGACCTACCATTAGAAGTGCTGAACCACCCATTAACATAAGTGTGAGCTTCATGGCTGAATATTCTTTAGGCCCAGAACCCCATATACCTATTAGCAAGTACATTGGGATTACTGCTATCTCATAGAATAGGAACATCGTAAACAGATCGAGCGAGATAAAGAATCCAAATACTCCTGTTGAAAGTAAAATGAGTGAAATAAAGAACTCCTTCGAAAGGATATTAACTTCCCATGACGCAAATATTCCTGCAAACACGACAATTGCAGTAAGCGCTATCATTGCAACCGCGATACCGTCAACTCCAACAAAATAATGAATATTTAAACTAGGAAACCACAATGCATCGTAAGTAAAAAGCATTTCGGCAGTATTTCCGGCACCGCGTTCAGCGAGATAAGCATAAACTAAATAAGCTGCCATTATAAGTTGTAAACCCATGCCTAAAGCAGCTACAACTCGTGTTTGCTTCATGTTTTTTGTTAATCCTATTGCAAAGGCGGTAACAACCGGTATTATTACAAAAAGAGATAGTATGTTCATGTTGTAATCAGTTTCTTATTCAATTATTGTTTACGACCAAAAGAAGATGAAAATTACCAATAGTGCTAATGTTGCACTTACAAATACATAAGCATACTGCTGAAGTTTACCACTTTGGAAATTCTTTATCAGATAAGATGTCCTTTCAATTGTATTACCTATAAGATTCATTGTTCCATCAACTATATGGCGATCGAACCAGGCAATAGGTGTTGAGATGTTCCTGAATATAACCTTATGAGTTATGAAGAGGTAAATCTCATCAATGTAGAACTTCCTGTAAGCACCTTTATAAAAACCTCCGAAAGCACTTGCTAATCTTTCAGGTGCTGTTGTTTCATTGCGATACATCATCATTGCAATAATGATTCCGGCGAGACCAATTAAAACTGAAGGTATTGCAACTGTATAATTGATATGTGCTTCCATTGGCAATCCATCGGTTGTTACTAATTGTGCAAATGGAAGGAATCCTGCAAATACGGCACCAAAAGTCAGAACCATAAGTGGAATTGTCATGGTTGCCGGCGATTCATGTGGAGTATGATGGTAGTGTGTTTTCTTACCCCAGAAGATATTGAAATAGAGGCGGAACATATAGAAAGCTGTTAATCCTGCAACCAAAAACTCTATTGCAAACAGATAAAAGTTATGATGGAGTGCAGCAGCTAAGATTTCATCTTTACTAAAAAATCCTGAAAGGGGAGGTATACCTGCAATGGTAATACATCCAATAAGAAATGTTATGTGAGTGATAGGCAAATATTTGCGAAGGTTACCCATATCACGCATGTCATTTGAGTGAACAGCATGAATGATTGCTCCTGCTCCAAGGAATAATAATGCTTTGAACATTGCATGTGTGAATAGATGGAAGTTAGATGCCATGAAACCAAGTCCATCATGTCCGCCATATCCCGAAACTCCCAATGCCAACATCATGTATCCAATCTGCGACATTGTAGAATAAGCCAGCACTCGTTTTATATCCGTTTGGGTACATGCAATAATAGCAGCAAATAGTGAGCTTAGGCCTCCAACCCATGCAACAATATGTAGTGCATCGGGGGCAGTAAAATAGTATACAGGAAATAATCGGGCAACCAGGTAGACACCGGCAACAACCATAGTAGCAGCATGAATCAATGCCGATACAGGTGTTGGACCTTCCATTGCATCGGGCAACCATATATGAAGAGGAAACATTGCCGATTTACCTGCACCACCTATAAAGATAAATGTTAATGCCCATGTCATTACGCTTAATCCCATAAATGTTGCTCCTCCTGCTTGTGAAAGTGCAGGGCCATCAGGGCTCACTAATGTTTGGAAATCAAAAGTTTGAGTGTTAAAGGAGAGTATGAGTATGCCTATCAGAAAACCAAGATCAGCGAATCGTGTTACAATAAATGCTTTCTTTGATGCTGCAACAGCACTTGGCTTGGTGTAATAAAAACCTATCAGAAGGAATGATGAAACGCCTACCAACTCCCAGAAAATATACATCTGGAAGATGTTGGTTGCGAGTACTAGTCCTAACATTGAAAAGGTGAATAGTGAGAGGAAAGCATAAAAACGAGTGAATCCTTTCTCTCCTTTCATGTATCCAAGGCTGTAAATGTGAACCATCAGTGATACAGTGCTCACTACAATAAGCATCATAACTGATATCGGATCAAGCAGTATACCCAAATTTATAGTAAGGTTCTCGGTGAGATGCAACCATGTAATATCAAGTGCTTTAATTGAAGTATAAGCAGTCCCGGCCAAATGATCGGTCCAAAAGTACTTTATAGCAGTTGTATATGATAGCAACGCCACTAAGAATAATCCTGTTGTGCCAATGATTCCTGTAACAGAAGATTTTAGCTTATGTCCTGCTAACCCAAGAAAGAGAAATACAAACAAGGGGATCAGGATAATAAATATTGTATAGAAATAAGCGTCCATTTGCATGCTATATATCTTTTATAGGTTGCTAATTTTTCATTTGATTTACCTTGTCAACTTCAATCGACTTGAAGTTACGGTATATGTTAATAATAATAGCTATTGCGAGAGCAGCTTCAGCCGCGGCTACGGCAATTATTATAAGTGTAAAGAAATGTCCCTGAAGGTTATTAGGATGCAGGAAACGATTGAAGGCTACGAAATTAATGTTTACAGAATTAAGTATGAGCTCAATCGACATCAGCATGGTAATAAGGTTACGTCTAGTCAGGAATCCAAAGATTCCTATGAAAAACATTAGCGTGCTTATTACCAGGAAGTATTCAAGAGGTATGTTTCCGGTCATGGCTTATAATTGTGAATCCTGATTATTTCTGTTTATATTTTCATTTGATGCAAGACTCTCTTTGCGGGCAACGATAATGGACCCTATCATTGCAACCAGAAGTAGTAAAGAGATCACCTCGAACGGGAGCGCGTAGCCATTATCGCCATACGAAACCAATGCCCGTCCAACTGTCTTAACATCTGTTGGAACAGCCTCACCTGTACTGGCTTTAAATGTATGGGTAACAATAAGAATAATAGTAAGCAGAGCACCTGCAACACTCGATAGTGCTGAAAAAACACCCTCTTTTAAGGTAGCAACACGAGCTTTTTCAGAAATATGGCTTGTAAGAAGTATTGAGAAGATCATCAGCACGATGATACCTCCGGCATAAACAGTCAATTGCACTGCCGCCAAAAAGTTATAGCTCAGCATGAAATATAGGCCGGCAGTACTTACTAAAACAAATAACAAGTAGACTGCTGCACGTAATATTCTTCTTGATGTAACTGTAAGAACAGAAAAAACAAGTATTACACAGGCAAACAGGAAAAACAAAATATTACTATCCATTTTTTGTTGTGGTTTTCGGTTGCATTATTATTCCTTAACTCCTTCCATTAATTTCGAACCTGGTTTGTTAAGAACTTTAGTAAGTTCAGTTCTGTCCCAAACCGCGTGTTCAAAGGTCTGATCCATCACAATTGCTGTAGTAGGGCAGGCTCTTATGCATAAATTGCAGAAAGTACACATTCCGAGATGATATATGTGCTTATCAATAGCTCTCTTTTTCTTACCATCTTCGGTGATAATTGATTTTGATATGATTTCAATTGTACCATTAGGACAAGCGAGTTCACAAAGTCCACAGGCAGTGCAGCGATGCTCATTATTTTCGTTATGAGGCATTACCACTTCACCTCTGAATCGTTCGGCAATCTTAAGAGTTGCCCTGTTCTCAGGATACTGTTGAGTTACATTTCTCCAGGGAGTAAAGAAGTATTGCGCGGTTACCCTCATACCGGTTAGGAGAGTTAAAAAACCGCCTATGATTTCCAAAAAATATTTTTTTATTGATTTCATACATTGACTTAATTAGAAATGAAGACCTGCCAGTACCACAATAGTCATAAGAATGATATTGAAAAGATTGATAGGCAGAAGGTACTTCCATTCGAGATTGAGTATCTGATCGACCCTTAAGCGAGGGAATGTCCATTTAAACCACATCATAAGGAAGATCACGAAGAAAACCTTTATGAAGAACCAAAATAATGGTGGTATAAAATCCATAACAGTGTTAAAAGATTCGAATTCACCAAAGTGTAAAGGCATCCAGCCTCCGAGAAAAACAACAGTTGCAATTGATGCAATTATAAAGAGGTTGATGTATTCAGCAAGGAAGAAGAATGCAAACTTTATACCTGAATATTCAGTATGGAAGCCGGCAGTTAATTCCGATTCAGCCTCGGCAAGGTCAAATGGACCTCTGTTTGTTTCAGCAGTTCCTGCTATAATAAAAACTATGAAAGCTATAACAGCAGGAATGTGTCCTTTAAAGATAAACCACATGTCTCTCTGTCCTTCAATTAATCCTGATATTTGCATTGTGCCTGCAAATACAATCATTGTGATTAATGCAAGACCAACAGATAGTTCATAACTTACAATTTGGGCGCCTGAACGCATAGCTCCAATCAACGAGTATTTATTGTTTGAACTCCAGCCAGCTAAAAGAACTCCTACAACACCTATAGATGATACCGATGTAACAAAGAAAACCCCAATGTCGAAATCAAATGCTGACAAACCCGGGGCAAAAGGAATTACCGATATCGTCATAAAGGTGACAATGATCACAATAAATGGCGCGAGGTTATATAGAAACTTGTCAGCTCTTTTAGGAGTGATAAGCTCTTTCATCAATAGTTTAATAAAGTCGGCAACGGTTTGTAGCAGACCCCATGGACCAACCCTCATAGGCCCAAGTCGCTGCTGAAAAGCTGCGCATACTTTGCGCTCGGCATAAACAAGGAACAATCCGAATATTGCAACAAAAGCAAGATAGGCAACACCAACTATTGTCCATTCAATTGCCAATGTTAACGTGGGACTAAAGTTTGCGATTAAACTCTCATGAATTGATCTTGTGAGAGGCGTAAAATCATATATATTAAGAGCCATTGGTTATATTTCAGTAGTTTATTAATTCTACAATTATCGGTCAATATCAGGTATTACAAGATCAAATGTTCCCATAATAGCCACTAGGTCAGCTATCTTCCAACCTTTAGCTATATTATTTATAGCAAAAAGATTAGAGAAGCCCGGCGAGCGGAACTTCATTCTATATGGGTTTTTCTTTCCATCTGAAATAACATGCACACCAAATTCTCCACGTGGTGATTCAACACGTTGATAGTAATCACCTTCAGGAAGTTTTACAACTCCTTTTAATTTAACCATGTGGTCGCCGGCCGGAATATTATCAATCAGTTGCTCGATAATATTCATCGATTCATACATTTCAAGAATGCGAAGATGATATCTTGTGAATGTATCGCCATCATGTCCGAGTATCTCATTAAAATTCACATATGGATATGCACCATATGGTTGTTTTTTTCTTATATCGCATGAAAACCCTGATGCACGACCACTTGGACCTGTTACTCCATAGGCTATAGCCTCTTCTTTAGTGAGTATGCCTACTCCGATAGTACGTTCTTTGAAGATCACATTTCCTGTAAGCAATCTTTCGAATTCAGGTAGTTTAGCCCTGAATTTCTTTATAAATGCTTTCACATCTCTCTGGAAATTAGGATGTATATCGAACATAACTCCACCCGGAATGCTATAGTTGAGGGTAAGACGTGCGCCACAAGTTTCTTCGAAGATGTCAAGTATGTCTTCTCTGTCGCGCAGTCCGTAGAAGAAGGTTGTTAAAGCCCCCATATCCATACCGAAAGCACACCACCAAAGTTGGTGTGATGCAATACGTTGCAGTTCGTTGAATATAGTTCTTATATATTTAGCCCTTTCAGGAACATCAACCTGAAGGGCCTTTTCAACACACATACTTACAGCTTCATTATTGCAGTGTGCTGCAAGATAATCCATACGGTCAGTTAGATGCGGTATCTGCGGGTAAGTTAAACTTTCGGTCATTTTTTCGATGCCGCTATGAATATACCCTATATGTGGTTGAACATTAAGTACTTTCTCACCTTCAAGCTTTACCAGTAATCTAAGTACTCCATGAGTACTTGGATGCTGTGGCCCCATGTTAACGAGATAATCATCAGTCTTTATCTCGTCGGTCGATATCATTACCTCTTTATAATCTTTCATGATCACCTTGATACAATGTGAATATCATCCTTATAGTCTTTTCTTAGCGGATAACCCCAGGTGTCGTCCAAAAACAGGCGTCGGGGCTCCGGATGATTCCTGAAGGTTATTCCTAGTAAATCGAATACCTCATTCTCATTCGGATCGGCAGTAGGCCAAATATCACTTACAGAGTCCAGTACAGGGTTTTCTCTGTTTTCAGTATTTACTTTTACTATAAGTATATGTTTGTTTTTTGTCGATTCGAGATGGTAAATTACCTGCAGGTAATTCTCGAAATCAACGCCGGTTAAGCAAAACATGTAATCGAATGCAAACTCCGGACTATTCCTGAAGTGCAGCATGATTTCGTGAAGCTTTTCGTGGGGTATTATGGTTTCAACATATTCAAATCCCATTCTGGTTTGGGAATCGGTAATCTGACTGTTGATAGATTGAATAAGCAAATCGTTTGTCATACTATAAGTATTACGACTTTATTTTTGATTATTTACTTTCTTACGTGAGAACGTGCGCTCATGCTTTATTTTCTTCTGTAGCTGCATGAGGCCGAATAAAAATGCTTCAGGTCTAGGTGGACAGCCCGGTATATATACATCGACCGGTATTACGTGATCAGCACCTTTTACTATCGAATAGCTATTGTAGAAAAAGGGTCCGCCTGATATAGCACAGGCGCCCATAGCAATAACATACTTAGGGTCGGCCATCTGGTCATATAATCTCTTTAAAACCGGTGCCATTTTATAGTTAATTGATCCGCTTATAACGATCATATCGGCTTGGCGTGGTGTCGCACGGGCAACCTCCATACCAAACCTTGAAAAATCGTGTCGCGATGCTCCAACAGCCATAAATTCAATAGCGCAGCACCTGGTTCCAAATGTTAATGGCCATAATGAATTTGATCTTGCCCAATTTATCAGATCATCAAGCTTAGTAAGTATGATACTTCCACCTTCATGTGATTCAATGGCAGGATAATCTTTACCTATTTTTTCTTTCATTATAATTCTTTGGATATTGAAATTCTATTAAAATCGACTATTCCCATTTTAGAGCATGCTTCTTCCAGCCATATAAAAGGCCAAGACCAAGAACTGTGAAAAAGATTAGTATTTCAATAAATGCAGAAATACCCGTTTCTCTGACTACAGTCGCCCAAGGAAATATAAATACCGTTTCAACGGCAAAAATGAGAAAGATGATAGCAAAGAGATAGTAACCTACTGTGTATTGCAGCCAGCTTCCACCAATTGTTTCAATTCCGCACTCATAAGGTTCAAATTTTAATGGATTGTAAGAACTTGACGGTACATAAGTTGAAAATAATATTGCACCACCAACCAAAACTACTCCTAATAAAAAGAACAGGACTAATGACTGACTTTCCATATATTGATGTATCTACATTTAACAAGGTGACAAAAGTAGAAAAATGTAAAATTAAATGAACATTATGTAAGATTATGACTGCAATTTAGAACGGTTTTAATTAAGAAAGGAAGATTCGTTCGGATTTTTGTTTAGTCTATGAACTTTAAATTGTGTTAAGGCTAATAGCAGTCAATCCTTTACGGCTGATTTAAATGTTAAAGATTTCTTAAAATAATCTTTGGTTTAACAATTTAACTAATTTTGCATCACAATATTTACAACCGTGAAAAGCACTATGAAACGTTTTATGGCCATTATATTACTGGGAGTTTTCTTAATTCCTTCAGTTGGTATGATGATATACGTGCATAACTGCAACATGAGCAAGGCTGTAATCATAGAATTAGACCAGGAAAATGCTTGTTGTTCAAAAGTTCATCATGATCATCAGCATCATTCATATCAAACTCTTGATCATAACGAATCTATTGAATATACAGGTACTATTATCACCGAACTTCCTTGTTGTAAGAACTCAAAGGTTTATATAAAACTTGGCTCTTTTACAAAAGCAGAATCTTTTAAAGCTTACACCGGTTTTATTCCTGTTCTAATAAACATATACAACCAAGCTGCTCTCAGCAGCTACTATTGTAGCAATAGTATTCCTTCAAATGAATACCCACCAGGTATAACCTCCATTATAGAATATACTTACCTGCGAATCTGATTTCTTTCTGTTAAACCGATCAGGCATCTCAAATAGGTGCCCCTAATAACCTATTTATTAATGTTTTAACAGAATAGAAATGAGAAAAATTATCTCAATTATAATTATAACAATACTATCATTTCCAATACTTTCGGCACAGGTTGTAATAAAAGGTACAGTTTATGAGATTAATGAAAAAGGTAAAAATGTACCATTGCCTTTTGCGAACATCCATTGGTCTAATACAACTGAAGGTACTGTAGCTGATGAAAAAGGACATTACTCATTAAAAATTAGTTCCACTAATTCGAAAGTTATTGTTGCAAGTTTTACAGGTTACAAAAATGACTCAATAACCTATAGCGGACAATCAGCAATTGATTTTGTGCTTGTTAGCGGCAAAGAGCTCGATCAGGTTGAGGTAAAAGGCAAACTTGACGGGAGTTATATTTCGAAGGTAAAATCTATAAAAACAGAAGTGATTACTACTGCCGGATTACAAAAGCTGGCATGCTGCAATCTGTCTGAAAGTTTTGAGAATAATGCTACTGTTGATGTTGGTTTTTCGGATGCAGTTACAGGCGCAAGGCAAATTCAAATGCTTGGTCTTGCAGGTGTTTATAGCCAGTTGATGGTTGAAAACATTCCTTTTACAAGAGGGTTAGGATCGGCTTTCGGTTTAACATACATACCCGGAACATGGATGGAGTCAATACAAATATCAAAAGGCACTTCCTCTGTAGTTAATGGTTATGAATCAACTACAGGTCAGATTAATGCCGAAATGAGAAAGCCATGGAATAGTGAGAAACTATTCATAAACGGGTACCTTAATAATGAAGGTCGATATGAGCTTAATGCTCATGGCTCGAAGAAAATTAATGATAAACTCAGTACACTGCTGCTAGCTCATACCTCTACTCAGGTGCTTAAAACCGATATGAATCACGATGGTTTTCTCGACCTTCCGTTATCTACCCAGGTGAATTTATCAAACAGGTGGAGCTATGAAAAAGAGGGTGTTACCGAAAGTAAATTTGGTATAAATTTCTTACATGATCAGCGTACCGGTGGACAACTCATGGAAAGGACAACCGATGAGGCTATTGCAAACGGCAATTATGTTATGGAAGTCACAACCCGCAGAGCACAAATCTATGATAAAACAGGGTTTATGTTCAGAAATATGTCAAATACCAGTCTTGGCTTGATCTTTAGCGGATTATATCATGAGCAGGAAAGTACATTTGGTCTTAATGAGTATAATGCCACACAATTAGGTTTTTATAGTAATGCTATTTTCCAGTCGGGTAGCCCGGTGCACGGTTATAGCACAGGCATCAGCTGGATGTATGACGATTATGATGAAGCGTATGCTGATAGCAGTTTTAAACGGGTGGAATCTGTTCCAGGCGTTTTTGCACAGTATACTTATACACCTAGCCCAAAAATGAATCTTATTGCTGGTCTGCGAGTCGATAACCATAGTAAATATGGCACCATCGTAACACCAAGATTCCACTTTAAGGTTAATCTGGCTGAACACACTGTTTTTCGCACTTCTGTTGGAAAAGGATACCGCAGTCCATCGATACTTGCAGAAAATACCGGATTACTGGTTAGTGCCCGGAAACTTGTTTTCAGAGAAGACTTTAAGATGGAAGAAGCTGTTAATTATGGTGTTAATATAACACAAGAATTTCACTTTGCCAATGAAAGATCTGCAACTGTAACAGTAGATTTTTATAGGACTGACTTCATAAATCAGGTGATAGTTGACCTTGATGAAGCCTACAACAAGGTAATATTTTATAACCTCGATGGAAAGTCATACTCAAATAGCTTCCAAATTGATCTCACGGTAAAGCCATTGGAGAGATTTGAATTTACTACAGCCTATCGATTAAATGATACTAAAGTAACAACAGCAGGTGAGTTGCGTCAACGCCCCCTTGTTAGTAAGCATAAAGGACTGTTAACTATGTCGTATGCTACTAAGTTCGACAAGTGGAAATTTGATTTTACAGGTCAATATAATGGGAAAACCCGTATGCCATTAGGGATTCATGCAACAGACGGTGATCAACACGGTGAGTATTCACCAAATTATATTACAATACATAGTCAGATTACCCGTAAATTTAAAAGATGGGACGCATATATAGGAGTTGAGAATCTTACAAACTATGCCCAATCACATCCTGTGCTCGGTTATGAAACGCCTTTTGAGGAAGGTTTTGATGCTGGAATGATATGGGGGCCTGTGCTTGGACGTATGTTTTATGCAGGCTTCAGATTCAGTATTCCTAACGATTAAGAAAATAAACATCGATAAACCAACTTAATACCAGATAATTATGAAATACATTAAATTCCTTTCGGTAATAGCAATTATGTGCTTTACTTCTCAGCTCTTTGCGCAAAGCGCTAAGACAAGTGTAATTGATATAAAGGTTTCATCTCAATGCTCAATGTGCAAAACAACTATTGAGAAAGCTTTAGCTTACGAAAAAGGGGTTGTAAGCTCTAACCTTGATGTTGATACACATACTGTTAGGGTTACATATAAGCCAAATAAAACTACTCCTGAGAATATTAGGAAGGCAATTTCAGCCGTAGGTTATGATGCTGATGATGTTCCTGCAAATCCTAAAGCATACGCTAAATTAACTGACTGTTGTAAGAAGCCCGAAGACAGGAAGTTTGATCATTCAGGCCACAAGCATTAACAGGGTATTAATCGAGACTGGCGTGCTCGTGCTTAATCACAGTTCTGCCCTTGACGCCACCCTTTAATATAAGATCTATATAATAGGGCAATTCATTAAGCTCAATAGTTTTGGAGATCAGGTGTAATGCATCTGGTCTCCATTCTTTCGATAGCATCTCCCATAACCTTAGGCGTAAACCCATGGGTGTTGTGGCAGAGTCAATACCTAAAAGATTCACTCCATTAAGGATAAAAGGATATACCGAAGTTTCGAGGCTCCCAGAAGCTGCATTGCCACAGCATGAAATGTTTCCGTGACGTTTACAGCCCTTTAAGAGAGTTGCTAAGATATTTCCACCCACTGTGTCGATGCCCCCCGACCAACGGGAACTTATTAAAAGCTTATTTGATTTATCATCAACCTCTTCTCTCGAAATCACAGATGTGCTGCCAATTGACATAAGGTAATCATGTGCATCAGTTTTTCCTGTGACTGAGATAACTTCAAAACCGAGTTTTGATAGGATATTGACAGCCAAACTACCTAATCCACCTGTCGATCCTGTAACAACAACAGGCCCCATTGATGGATGTTGGCCGTTCATTATCATCTTATAAATTGCAATAGCAGCAGTAAAGCCTGCGGTTCCAAGCATCATACTCTCTTGAATCGAAATCGCTTCGGGCTGTGGTACAACCCATTCTGCCGGAACTCTTATATACCCGCCAAATCCACCTGGAGTGTTCATGCCAAGGTCGTATCCTGTTACAATTACATTATCACCTTCGGAGAAATTACTTACATTCGATTCGACTACAACTCCTGCAGCATCAATTCCTGGAGTATGTGGATATCTTTTAGTTATACCCCTGTTGCCATGAGACGATAGAGCATCTTTGTAATTAAGAGAGGAATAAAGAACTTTTATTAATAAATCACCTGAAGGTAAAGAGTCTGTATTTAAGGTTTTTAAGTTGGGTAAAACCTTTCCATTTACTTCTTCTGCGACAAGCGCCTTGTAAGAGATTGAACTACCCATTGAACTAGAATTAATTTTAGAAGTATAAACAAAAGGAACCATTAGTTTTCAAACTAACATCCTATCATGACAAGTACCATTATATAAGAAATTCAATCGTAGGAGCTAGGTGCCTTTAAACCTTTTACAACTATTTTCTCTATCCGTTTATTACTACAAGTTCTTAGAATTAGTAAAGTCGCTCCACGACATTACCTTGTATTGATCACTACCATAATACTTTAGTATTGGTAAAAGTGCTTCGGCATTTTTATATCCTCTTATTTTATGTAACCATTCGCTCTTCCCATCAAGGATAACAAATGAAGGATATCCCATCTCCTTCTGCAATAACGTTACTGCCAGCTGGTGAGGTGATTTTTGCTTATCGGGGTTTGTATTAATGTATTCTACCCCATTAAATGTAACAGGTTCCTTCTGTTCAGCGTTAAACTTTACTGCATAGTAGTTCTTATTGATATAGTCAACAATAGCTGCATCTGTAAATGTCTCTTTGTCCATTTTCTTACACCAGCCGCACCAATCGGTGTACATGTCTATAAAGATCTTTTTAGGCTTCTTTTTATTCTTTTTGATTGCCTCTTCGAAAGTCATCCATTTTATTGTAGGAACATCTTCCGATTTCTGCACTTTATCCTGAGCTTTTGCCAAATTTAAGCTTAAGAGGAATATTGATATAAGTAATACTAATGCTCTGTTTTTCATGTTTTTGCTGATGGTTAATTTAATTAATCTTTATGCCTGTCAATTTCCCTTTGCGTGTCTTTACTCTTCAGCGTCTCTCTCTTATCATAGTTTTTCTTACCTTTTGCAATTGCAATCTTAATCTTTGCTAATCCAACGTCACTTAAAAAGAGTAATGTAGGTATTATTGTAAGCCCTTTTTCATTTGTTTTAGTGTGAATTTTTCGAAGCTCTCTTTTAGTTAACAATAGTTTGCGGTCACGCTTAGGCTCATGGTTTGCATATGTGCCGTATTTATATTCACTTATGTGCAAGTTTCTAATATAAAGTTCATCGCCCACAAAAATGCAGTAAGCATCAGTTAAATTAGCTTTGCCTTCTCTAATTGACTTTATTTCAGTACCTGTGAGTACTATGCCTGCAATGAATTCTTCAGTAAGGAAGTACTCGAACGAGGCTTTTTTATTCTTAATACTTATAGTTGAGCTCATTTTATTTCATAAGAGTTACAAAGATAAACAAACCTTTTGTTCTTAGTTAAGTTTGCTGGAAATAGCCTATTTTGAAAATGTTTCAACATAAACAGAGCACCCTGTGGCTGATTCAACCACAGGGTGCCGGTGTAAGTAATTTTAGTGAGGGTGGTTAGGAAAACGAGATCAGAGTTTAATGATTAATCCACCCATGAAATTTATGCCTGCCTGTGGGAAGTAGCCATCATATTTCTGATATTCCCCATCAAGATAATACCTGCTAACCCATGCATTGGTTTCATACTCATGATTAAAGATATTGTTGACAGCAAAGTTGAACTGTAATTCGTTTAAGAATTTAGGTTTCACCGAATAAGCTAATCGTAGGTTATTTACTATGTAAGGATCAAGTTTTCGATCTTCGGAGGAGGTGTTGTCTATATATTGTTTCGACACGTATTTACCATCAAAAGTTGCTGAGAACCCTTTTGCCGGAAACCATGTAATTTCAGCTCCTGCAATTACTGATGGAGAAAAAGCCAGATCTGTTTTGTCAAGATAATTAATGTTGTATTCACCTGTATTCCAGTTTTCTACTTTTTCAATAAAGTTAATAATCTTATTTTTGCTGAAAGCGGCATTTGCCGATACATTAAAATCGTTCGAAATCTTATACAGTGCCGAAGCCTCAAGGCCTGTTCTGTATGAGCGATCAACATTAGTCATCACTGCCGATCCAACATCATTTATTTCACCGGTTAGAATCAGTTGATCCTTATAATACATGTAATATCCATTTACATTCCATGAAATAGCGCCATTACTATAATGATATCCAAGTTCATAGTCGTAAAGTCTTTCGGCTTTGGGTTCATCCTGCGAAGCAGATGCATCGGTATAATTATCACGGTTCGGTTCTCTGCTTGCAACCGCAATACTTGTATAAATACTACCATTTGAATGCAGGTCATAATAGATTCCTGCTTTAGGGTTGAAGAACAGGAAATCATGTTCTTGGGCTATATCGCGCAGATCATCATCAATTCCTGTAATTGCATAATTAATACCTCTTAGCTGAACATCACCGTAAAGGTTTAACCTGCTGGTTGCCTGATACATTGCTTTTGCAAAAACATTTACATCCTTCTTTGTACCATTGCCTCGGTACCATTCATATTGAGGTTCAGGAAGTATTGATCTTTCCACCCAAATTATTCTGCCGAAATGATCGCCATCATAAATATTACCCGAATTACCAAAAGTTAACTGTAAGCGGTTTGTAGGTTGATAATTGTAGGAAGCGGTATACCCATAGAAATGATTATCAAGATGTTTGCGCCTTATAAGATCGGTTCTCCCTGTATATGTATCAATAGTATCTGTTCCAACAATTAATGGTGTTAGACCATATGACGATAATTTCTTATTGTCCTTATACTGCTCGTAATACCCTCTGCCTCTGGTGTAATGGACGGCAAGGTTAACTATCGATTTAACGTTAAATCGATGAGCCATCATTATTTGGTAATGATCCTGTTGGTAGTTATCAGTTTCATTATCGTAATATTTTTCATTACCAAATAGATCCTTGTAATACCCAACACCATTATAAGTGCGGTTATTTGGGAGGATATCAGAGGGAACACCATCCCATGCCTGATAAGTTTTTTCAGTGCCTGAGAATATGTTTAACTTCACTATTGTATTTACTCCATAATATCCTGATGAAACGTAAAATGATTTCAAATCAGAGCTTGCCCGATCTATATATCCGTCAGACGAGATCTTTGAAAGTCTGGCATCAACAGCCCATTTGCCATTTATTAGTCCGGTCCCTGCACCTACTGAGTGTTTGAATGTGTTGAATGAACCCGCAGAATTTGCTATTTCGCCATAAGGTTGTGATGAAGGAGCAGCGGTTTGAAGGTTAACACTTGCTCCAAAGGCTGCAGCTCCATTTGTTGAAGTACCTACTCCACGCTGCACCTGCAAAGAAGAAACTGAAGATGCAAAATCAGGCATATTAACCCAAAAAACACCGTGAGATTCAGCATCATTCAAAGGTATCCCGTTTACAGTAATGTTTATTCGATTCATATCGGTACCCCTGATACGGAATGATGAATATCCAATACCTGTACCTGCATCTGATGTTGTAACAACAGCAGGTAAATGCTCAAGAAAGAACGGAATATCCTTTCCCTGATTTTTTTGCAGAATTTGGTCTCTGGATAATACTGAAGCAGTAATAGGGGCTTTTTCTGATGCCCGGGTTGCTTGAATAATCACATCTTCCGAAAGAGTGTAGGATATCGGTTCCATATTGATCATCATAGTGCGGCTTTCAACAAGCTCGAAATCACCAGACCAATCGGCATATCCTATGAATGTGATTTTGATCCTGTACTTCCCTTTCTCCAGACCATTTATTTCGAAAAGGCCGTCGGGTTTAGTGATTGCGGTTTTAAGATTGTTATTTATGCTTACATGAGCTCCTGCAAGAGGAGCGGCATTGTTTGCATCTATAACTCTTCCTTTAATGTTGATTTGAGCAGCTAGCAGAAATGGTAGCAGTATCGGAATAACCGATAGAAGTTTTTTAAGCATTTTGATTCTTTTTTAGATTAAACTCCGGAGAATTCAAAGGGGTCTTTAAATTTCCTTTAATAAGTTTTCTCTGTAATCCCTTCGCCGGCATTACCCGGAGCAGGTTCAATGAGTATGATCTCAGCCATTTACGGCACCCCAATAGGAAATCGGTGCAAAGGTAAGAAACAATATTATATCTTAGCCATCGTTTAAGTCAAAAACAATCTATAGAATGAAGCCGTTTTTTAGTTTGCTTACCCTTTCAATACTAATTTTTATTGCTTGCAGCAAGGATAAATTCCCTGATGAATTCAGTATTTACGGACGTTGGAGAGAAATTACATCCGATAGTGTCAGGACTGACCTTGAATTTAAAAGACACAATGTTCTGATGATTAAGTATAGGCAAGACACCATACCATCTGAGTATAGATATCAAATGAATAAAGTTAATGAGCTGGAGATATTTAAAATTGCTGAGTTTCCAAATGGTTTAAGGACTACCCACCGAATAACTTATAATAGAAAATTTGATCAAATTACTATCTATAATCTGTATCCTGCAACCCCTGATATATCTCCAACCATTACCTTTGCAAGGAGATAAAATACTATAACTCAGATGGCAAAAAAGAAAATTACTATCATTAATGGCCCAAACCTTAATTTAACAGGAATAAGAGAGCCAAATGTATATGGTGATAAGACATTTGATGTTTTTCTTAAAGAAGTTGAAAGTGAGTTCCCTGAAGTTGAGATAGATTATTATCAAAGCAACATAGAAGGTGAGCTGATTGATAAACTTCAGCAGGCAGGCTTTTCAAGCAATGGCATTATTTTAAATGCAGGAGGATATTCACATACTTCGGTTGCTATTGCCGATGCCGTAAAAGCTATTACCTGTGATGTGATTGAAGTTCATATGAGTAATATCTGGTCGCGCGAGAGTTACAGGCATATGTCATACATTTCGGCTGCAGCAAAAGGTGTTATCGCAGGGTTTGGACTGAATTCATACAGATTAGCAATAATCGACTTTCTGAATACCTAATCAGATGGTTGTGTTTTGTCCAGCCGTTAAACGTAATCCAACAATACCGGCAATTATCATTAATACGAAAAGTATTCTTAGAAGATCTTTCGAATCATCAAATACAATGATTCCATATATAACTGTTCCTATAGCTCCAACTCCGGTCCATACGGTATAAGCTGTACCCAAACTCAAGGTTTTTAAAGAGTATGCCAACATGTAAATACTGATTGCCATTGCTACAATCGTAACCAGGGATGGAACAAGTCGTGTAAATCCTTCGGAATACTTAAGGGCAACCGCCCAAACTGTTTCAAAAAGTCCTGCTATAATTAGGATAAACCACGCCATTATCTTGTGAATTTATTATCGGGTAATTCAGAAAAATACTTTTTTCCTTTAAGGAAGTGCTCTACGACAATATTACCATCGTAAATTTGAGAAACCTGTTGATGTTTGATAGACTTACGCTTATTCTTATGTTTCCCAAAGTGGCGATAAAAGCTCATGTGAGCTCTAACTACTGCCCAAAAATCTGCAAAGCCGCCATCAATCAGGAACTTAAAGGCCGCAATACCATCAAGGAAAAGCCTCGAAACGAACACAAACACAAGTCTATTTGCCGGCAAGTTCTTATAAAGTAGCGTAATGTTATTGCGCATGTTGAGGTATGTTTTCAGATAAGACTTCTTTGGAAGAGTGCCACCACCAACATGATAAACGACCGAGCTCGGGCATGCCATAATCTTATAACCCAGATGTTTCATCCGCCAGCAAAAATCAATCTCTTCCATGTGGGCAAAGAAATCCTCATCAAAGCCACCATACTTATTAAAAAGTTCTGCCCTTACAAACATACAAGCACCTGTAGCCCAAAATACCTCACGGGTTTCGTTATATTGTCCATTGTCATCCTCAAGTTCCTGAAACAACCTGCCTCTGCAAAAAGGATAGCCGAACTTATCTATAAACCCACCTGAAGCTCCGGCATATTCAAACTGATGTTTGTTATGATATGATCTAATGAGCGGTTGACAAGCGGCAATTGTTTTATCACTGTCCATTAGCTCAATTACCGGTTCAATCCATCCCGGCGTAACCTCAATATCTGAATTTAGTAGTATAAAATATTCAGCATCAACTCTTTTAAGTGCATCATTATAGCCTTTTGCAAAACCGCCATTCTCAGCATTTACAATAACCTCAACATCAGGAAAGTGTGTTTTAAGCAGTTCAACTGAATCGTCACGGGAATTGTTATCAGCAACAATAACCTTGGTATCAGGTGAATTACACAATAAGACAGATGGAAGGAATTTTTTTAAGAATTCTCTTCCATTCCAATTTAAGATAACAACTGCTATACGCACTTATATAGTAATATAATGATAGTATGATTAACTTGATGCAAACTTACAACTATTTTCAACAGATGCTTACCAACTGCTGTGTAAAAAGCTTAAAATGTAGTGTAGCTAATATCGTATTTTCTAGAATGGATTAGAATATCTTTTAGTGGCACGTGAATCGATTTTTTCGAACCTATCTTTATCAATATCACCTGCGGTTACGCGTCTATGAAGTGCTGAAGGCCAACTATAATTAGATATTTCGCCGGTAACATCTGAATGTACCAGAGTGTAATCTTTAGCACCAATTTCAGAGTTTACAAATACAAACCGTTTGTTTCTTTCACGGCCTCCAAATAATGAGTAGTATTGCCATATCTGGTAGGGCACACTTGGCTCTTTATCAAGAGCACTCACCTCAAAAGGTATATCTTGAATTACATCTGGCTCTCCATATTTCAGGAATACGTAGCCCATATCAGTATCATATCCTCTTTTTACTTGAGTTCCGTATGCAGCATTTACTCTTTTAACTTGAACTTTGTACTTTTCCCACGCGTCTTTTGGATTAGATTCACTTCTTTGCTCCCAAAAGCGTTGGAAATATTGCTGCAAAACTGTAAGCGGCGCCTCGTTTACCTGGAATTTTATGAACATCCTTTCAAGCTCAGTCGAAATAGGGGAGAGTGATTTGATATACTCTCTGAGTGTATCGCTACTGGTTATTGCTGAAGCAAATGAGTTTGACAAATCCACATTGCTGTAATCGAAAGTCTTTTTGTCAGCTGCAGGATTTGCTCTTTGGAAGAATGTGGTGTTTGATGCAATTTCCTTGTTGTTCTTATCTTTCAAACTAACTACAAGATTGTAATTGCCGGTGGGTAGTTTTGCGATATTGAACTCTGATAATGCAACTATAACAGGACGTGAAGGTTCGACCTTTGTTCTTGCGAAATCATTCAACACTCTTCTGTTTTCGAACGATTCTATATGATAAGTTACGACATACTTTTCATCGCTACCCTCTTTGTATAGTGGGTTATAAATTTCACTATAAAAAATAACTTTCTCCTTTTCGGGCACGAAATAATTATCGACCATTGGAACCAGGTCATATCCACTTTTACTAAGGATGTTATGATCAGTTGTTTTATTGTAGGAATTTACAAGTTGAACAGTTGACACAGATGGCTTATCGGCAGGAAACTCAATAGTTACCGGGTATGAAATCGTGGATGGCTTAACATCTGAGTTATTGTCGGCAATAGAAAGATCAAGAGTGTATTCACCATTAGGAATCGTAAATCTCTGCTGATCAATAAAATTAATCCCAACACTTGATGTATCAGGCACTTCGGGACTGAAAAGATCATACTTCTTGAAGTCCTTGATCTCATCGCCTTGTTTAGCAATCATAGTAACTTGTATACTACCCTGATAGCTTCCTGAAGGTAATCTTTTATACTTTAAAGTGTTGCCAAGTATTTCGAGATGCACTTCAAGGTATGGTGTTTCGCCAGGGATGTTAAAAGTGGCATAAGACATATATGCACCAACACCTTGTGCCTGAGCGTGATTTATTGATAAAGTATAAAGACAGAATGCTGCAACAATAAATAATAGCCTTTTCATGACTGACAAAATATTATGTTTTAAAACCATAGACCTAACGATGATAAACATCAATTTAACAAAGATACGAAACAAATAAAAAATATCTGCCATTACAACAATTAATACCATTTTTTATTTTATTGAACAAGCAAAAACTAAGGTTTTATATTCAATAATCCTATACTATATTCGCAACCTGCCATAATGTTGTAAGAATAGAATAATAAAACTGAGTATTTTATTCGTGCTCCATTTGTGCTTCATTCGAACCAACCATACCATAGCCTTAGGGTAACCAGGCCATCGCCTTACTTCACAGTTACCTTAGCTAGGTAAGTGTGAAGTAAGGTTGAGGCAATGGTAGGGTAACGTTGATTCAAATGAATCACGAATGAATCTCAAAAGAGACACCTTTAAATGAAATTCCTTAACAGAAAATTTTGATGATCTTTTCTGCATTGCCTATTAATCGAAATATACGCCGGTTCAATACTTATTCTGTCGCTTAAATCTTCACTATATATTAAAAAGTTTCTTCATGTGATTATTCGTCTTGGTTATTTGCTTATTTTAGTGTAGCATTTCAATTCAACATAAAAATTTAATATCATGGATACTAAAAGTGAATTAATTCGGGTATTTGCAGGATCAGAGATAACTGTAAACCTGCTTAAACATGAATTAGAGATGGAAGGAATTCCAACTAACGTTGTAAACGAATATGAACAATCAAATCTTAGAGGATTCTCAACAGGTACACCATACTCAGTTGATCTATATATACTTGATACCGACCTTGCAAAAGCAGACCCAATTATTAAGGAATTCCTGAAGATAAACAAAATGTAAGTGTTATTCTTTTTGTAAGTGCGATTATTTTACATTCAAAGAAAGTATCAAATCCTCAGGTACAATTATCTATAGATTAGTAAAGCTAAAAACAATAATAAAACCTCATGGTAAAAAAGCATTTATTTATTCTGCTCCTGACCTTAATATACTCATGTACTCGTATTGATAACAACCATAACTTTAACCCTGAAGCAATTAAACTGCAAAGCGCTGCTCATGAATTAATTGGTAGAGTTGAGTATGATAGTGCTCTGTTACTACTTAACAGAGCATTGATGTTAGATAGCTCTTATTATGTTGCTTATAATAGTAAAGCAAATATTTACCTTCATCTTAACTTGGCCGACAGCGCTATTATGCAACTTGAACAGGTTCTTAAACTAAAGCCTGATTTCGCTGAAGTATGGTCTTCGGCAGGGATGCTTTATGAAAGAAAAGGAGACTTAGCAAGATCTAAAGATTATTATGAAAAAAGTGTTTCTCTATATAACGCAAGAATTGAAAACTCTAAAAATTTAGAAAAAGATATCTTAAGATCTAACCGGGTGAACAGGGCATTTAACTTAATCTTAGCCGGAAGAAAAGAGGAAGGTATAAAAGAGGTGTTACTTCTAAAACAAGAAGAGCCTGGTGCATGGGATACTATTATATTAAATCGTTTTCTGACTCAATCACGAGAAGAAATACTTGACGATTATACTCCGAAATAGACAAGTTATACTTACATACAACTTTTTATTACGCTACTTGTCACTGATTTCTAACATGTTAGTGCACATTGTATTATAGTTAACTGAAATTGAAGATCACTTATAATCTAACAACTTCGGTATTAAATATCTATTAAAAAGCTTATGGATATTAACACATTAGGGTGCCTTGAAATCCAGTCTTCGAATCCCGAAAGAGAAATAGAATTCTATTCATCTCAATTCGGCTGGTAGTTTGTTAGAGATGAAAATTTGTCAATTGAGTATTACAGAATTAAAACTTACAGTATAGATGGTAGATTATTGAATTGAATTATAGAAGTACCATCTACTTATCTTGGGACTAATTCCTTTGTTTGCTCAGTTCAGGTTGAGAACTTTGATATCACAAGTGATAAAATTATCAAATTGGGTGGACAGATTGATATCCCAAAGTTTCCAATTATAGGACAATGCTGGCAAGAACATTTTATTGGTAATGACAATAATACCTTTAGGATACTTGAGCTAGAACTAAATGTGCATTAGCCTTCGATTAAGTTCGAAGTAGTTAAATTGAGTAGGGAAACCTGTTGGGTGCCAATGTTTTTTGCAACCACAATAGTCGAGTACTACGCACTGCGCCGGTACACCATAACGCTTTAGTTCCCAGCCTCCCTCAACCAAAGTTGTTAAACAAGCTGATGCAACCACTCCAAGATTATCATTCCTTTTTGCAGGTGACCAAAGCGATAAATCGGAAGCATGAGGTATAATAAAGACTAGGTAATTATTTTTCATACCATTGATTCGTAATTCATTAACCTTGCACTCTTTGTTACATCCGATGCACTGTAATCCCCCCGGTACTTTTATTGCTTTACACTCATGGGTAACATGAATTCGCATGCATCCCGGTACAAGCACAGCTTTCTTATCGGTTTCATTGAATTGTTTTGCAAAAGCTCTATTCATAATATCAGCACCAACCATATTAAGATGGTATTCAATCTCCGATTTCATGCAGGATAATCGATCTTCTCGCCAGCGATAAAAAATGATGTTTTTGGTTATAAATGTGTTAACGTTAATGGTGTATTTGCTTAATTTATTTGCTGCATTCTCTTTAAATCTGAATGTCAGACTTTCAATCTCTCTAAACAAACTTGCAACCTCTTCCTGTGGTCTGGTTTTCCAGAAATTACGCCAATTAATAAAACGTAGTGCTTGTTCCCGAAATTCACCTGTTGCCATGAACCACTTATATACATGCTCAAGCTGGTTAAGAGTAGGAGGGGGAGCGGGTATAACAGAATGTTTCTTTTCTGGTAGGAGAAAATAGGAGATAAGCACCCCCCTGATATGATCGATATAGGGCTTTAACTTTTGATGCTTCTTGCGCCATTCAGCCATGTTAGAAAGCAAGCCGAAAGGAGCATGTTTAACTGAAAGAGCAATATGTGCGTAAGTTTGCCATAAGACACCAAAGCTTAACAGTTCAAGTAAATACTCACTTTCATCCCTTAAAGGTTCAATGTTATTTAAATTAATAAACTGCATGAATGATCTTACAGTAGGAAGTAATGGCTCACTTAAATTAAGTGTTTCATTAGTAAAGTCATGTATATCAGAGTAATATTCTTCTGAGCTTCCATTGCTGTTTAACAGAGAATATGTTATAAGATCCATGATTAAGGGAGATTTAGAGATGCGAATTTAACTCATTTCTTTTTCATTTTAAGATACTTAACAAAAAATGGTGTGAATACTAAGAAGAATTTGGCATTAACTATTGCTTGACATCAAGTATCGTTACTGATGAGAATTGAGTGTTTAATACTGTGCCAAATTAGCTAATTAACATGAGCAACAGCTAACAAATGTTATAAGACAATAATAAAATAAAAAAAGGATGATTGTTAAATCATCCTTCTCAGCGGAAAGAGAGGGATTCGAACCCCCGGACCCTTTCAGGTCAACGGTTTTCAAGACCGCCGCAATCGACCACTCTGCCATCTTTCCGGGGGCAAAATTAAACAAATTTTTCTTTCTGCAAGAAAAAATATTCTCTTCAACTCTACTTTTTTTGAATAACCTTAAAACCAGATCGATGGCAGGTTGTTTTTGGTGCATTAGAGTGTTATTAACGTGTTTTAAAATATGGAGCTATGATGAATCCAATAATTTCTACCAGGCGCTTAGGTTTTCACTGGGAAACTAAAGATCCTTTTCTTTTTTGCGCACACCACAAAGATAATTACCCTTCAGGAAATGAATTAATGGGGCCATCCGATGGGCTACAAGGCAGAAGTTTGGGAAGTGACTTTGATGAAAAGCAGGATTGGCGTATGTATCACGGAAGAAAAATCCCAGGATTTCCGGTTCATCCACACCGTGGTTTTGAGACAATAACAATTGTCCTGTCAGGAGTAATTGACCATACTGACTCAGCCGGTGGTGCAGGAAGATATGGTGAAGGTGATGTGCAATGGATGACAGCGGGCAAGGGTCTGCAGCATTCTGAAATGTTTCCTTTGGTTAATCGTGACAAGGATAACACTCTCGAACTGTTTCAGATATGGTTAAACCTTCCGGCAGCTAAGAAAAAAGTACCTACGTATTTCAAGATGATATGGAAAGAGAATATTGCAAAGTCGGGAATCTACGATGATGAAGGACGTGTAACCGAGGTAATTTTAATAACCGGCAAAGCTAATAATGTAACTGTTGATGCTCCATCGCCTGATTCGTGGGCTGCTGATACTTCGAATGATGTAACTATAATGAGGCTTAAAATGCAGAGCAATGCTAAGTACACCATTCCGGCTGCTACTAAGGGTGTAAATAGAATGCTTTATGCGTATAATGGCAGTGGAATCACGATTAATGGAGCTGAATTACCATCAGGGCATTCAGCTGAACTGATGGAGGACATGGATCTTTTAATTGCAAATGGTGATACCGAAAGTGAGTTATTATTCTTGCAAGGTATGCCAATCAAGGAGCCTGTAAAGCAATATGGGCCATTTGTTATGAACACAGATGAAGAAATTAATGAGACATTCAGGGAATATCAGTTAACTGAATTCGGTGGATGGCCGTGGCCTGCAAGTGAGCATGTACATGGCGATAATCCAAGGTTCGCGAAATACGCTGACGGTACTGTAGAATATCCCGATAAGGTGTGAGTTAATGATGTGTATGGTAATAGGAAGTTACCAACTTCCGCTGGCACCGCCGCCACCGCCTAAACCTCCACCAAAACCTCCAAATCCACCGCCACCTCTGTAGCCACCACTGCCTCCGGAGAAACCACCCCAACCACCTGAACTACGGCCACTTCCACTTCCTAACATAGAAAGTAGTAGCCAAAGCGGAAGGTTGTTGTCTCTTCTGCCTATTGTATGATTATTATCACCCTTATTCTTGCCGAAAAGGGCGATAACTATAAATATTATGAAGATAATGACGAAAATGAAACCGCCACCTTTATTGTCTTGCTTTTCCTGATAATCATTGGCAGTATATTTGCCGGTCAACAGGTCTGACATTACTTGAACAGATGCAAGTATACCAGAATAGTAATCATTTTGTTTAAAGAATGGTATCATTTCGTTATTGATGATCCTCTTTGAAATTGCATCAGTTATAACATCTTCAACACCATAGCCGGTTGAAATGGCTACTTGTCCGCTTTGATTGCCTTGTTTAGGTTTAATGAGTATGACAATGCCATTATTTAAGCCTGTTTGTCCAACTCCCCATTTAGAAAGAATACGTTGTGCCAGATCATTTGGTTCGTAACCATTAAGGTCTTTAAGAATAACAACTGTTATTTGGGTTGATGTGCTATCATTATATGCAACAAGCTTACTCTCAAGTTGAGATACTTCATGAGGTGAAAGAAGAGCTGCAAAATCGTTTACCAGTCTTGGTACTTGAGGCTTATCTGGAACCTGTGCCAGTATATTGTTGGGAGTAATAAGAAAGTAACTCAGTAAAAGTATTGCTGTTAAAGCAATACTATTTACAAGTGAGTTCATTTTTTGTATAGCATATAACATGCTTGAAGTTTTAAGTAGTTTCATCAAATGAGATATCATCCGACAACTCGTTTATGTCGTCTTTTGAGTAAGGAAAATGTTTTTTAAGCTGCTCGCCGGCTTTTTCAATCGCTGCAACCAGTCCTTCGGTAAACCTACCTTCACGAAAATGGTTGATCATGATCAACTTGGTGCTTTCCCAAAAATCGGTAGGCACAACAGCATTAATGCCACTATCGCCAATGATAGCGAAGCTATTATTCTCAATCGCAAGATAAATAAGAACTCCATTGCGGAGAGCTGTTTTATCCATACCCAGCTTTTTAAATATATCTGCTGCACAATCAAGAATTTCGCCAGTGCATTTTTTTTGTAGATGTACTCTTATCTCACCCGAAGTATTTAATTCAGCATCGAGAATAGCTTGTTTAATGTCATCTTGTTGTTCAGGTGTGAAGAAAGATTTGACTGTATCAGGCATGTCTATAACGTTATAATTACTATCAGAACTCTACTCTTGGAGCTGCTTCAGCACCTTGATCAGCTTCGAAATAAGCTTTCTTTTCGAACCCAAACATACCTGAGAAAATGTTATTTGGGAATCGTCTGATAGCTGAATTATACGTACGGGTAGTTTCATTGTAGTTACGGCGCTCAACAGCAATACGGTTTTCGATACCTTCGAGCTGTGATTGTAACTCCATAAAGTTTTGGTTAGCCTTTAGTTCGGGATAACGCTCAACAACTACCATTAATCTTGATAATGCTGAACTTAATCCTTGCTGTGCCTGTTGGAATTGCTGAACGGAAGCTTCATTAAGATTTTCGGCATTCACGTTAACGCTAGTTGCTTTTGCTCTTGATTCAGTTACCTGTGTAAGAGTGGTTTGTTCAAAATCGGCATAACCTTTTACTGTGTTAACCAAGTTAGGGATAAGATCGGCGCGGCGTTGATATACATTTTCAACCTGCGACCATGATGCAGTAACATTTTCATGCATTGTAACAAGATTATTGTATCTGCTTGTCATGGTAACAATGATTAGTAGTATAATGCCAACTACAACGATGATTGTAACTAATGATTTTTTCATGATTTGTGACTAAGTGATGATGGTGCAAAATTACTATAAAGAGCAAAACAATATAATTAGCCCGGCAGTTTTTTGCCGGGCTGAGATTTTTACTTCAATATATCAATGCTTCGTTTAATAAATTGTGTAAGGTCTTCACCTTTTAACAGGCTTTGAGATAGTTTGGCAATATCTATAAGTTGTTTTGCCATAGTCTTCTTTGAATCTTCATTTTCTTCAGAAAGGACTTTTACTATTAAAGGGTGATTAGTATTGATAACGAGATTGAATGAATCAGGTAATGAGCCCATATAACTCATTCCACCGCCGCCTAACATCGACATATCCTTCATCCTTCTCATGAACTCCGGTCGGGTTATCTGAACAGGCATAGCAGTTTCACTCATGCTTTCAAAGACTACAGTATAATGCTCTTTGCCGGCAACCTCTTCAAAAACAGGCTTTATCTTTTTCTGTTCATCTTCCGATAATTTAGATGGCATAGGGTCATCCTTTTTTATCAGCTTGTCGGTTACATCCGAATCAACTCTTACAAAGGTTGAGTTCTCAAACTTCTGCTCTAGTGTATTGATGAAATGATTATCAAGAACTCCATCCATCACTAAAACACTGTAGCCCATTTCACGTGCCGATTGTATGAAGGCATGTTGTTCAGTCACATCTGAAGTGTAGAGGTACACAAGTTTTTTGTCTTTGTCTGTTTGAGTATCCTTGATGTGATTCTTGTACTCTTCGAAAGTGTAAAATTTGCCATCAGTATCTTTTAGTAGAGTGAATTTCTCAGCTCTTTCCCAGAATTTTGGTTCACTAATGATACCGTATTCAATGAATATTTTAATATCGTCCCACTTACTTTCAAACTCTTGACGGTTGTTTTTGAATATATCTTCAAGCTTATCAGCAACCTTCTTCATAATGTGGTTCGATATCTTTTTAACATTCGAATCGCTCTGCAGATATGAGCGTGAAACATTAAGAGGGATATCAGGTGAATCAAGAACCCCATGCATAAGTGTTAGGAAATCAGGAACAATACCTTCAACTGAATCAGTAACAAATACCTGGTTAGAGTATAATTGGATCTTCTCTTTTTGAACCTCGAAGTTCTTTTTCACTTTTGGGAAATAGAGGATACCTGTTAGATTAAAAGGATAATCCACATTCAGGTGGATGTTAAACAGAGGCTCATCAAATGTAAATGGGTATAACTCTCTGTAAAAATTGTTGTACTCCTCATTATTTAATTCAGAGGGTTTGCGTTTCCAAGCAGGATTGGTATTGTTAATGACACGTGGATATTCTTTTTCATCGTATTTATCGTTACCTTTTTCATCCTTTTCGCCTTCAACCTTTTCCCACTTTTTTTCATTTCCAAAACGAATAGGCACCGGAAGGAACTTGCAATATTTTTTAAGAAGTTCCAGAATTCTTGCTTCTTCGAGGAATTCGGTAGAGTCATCAGCAATATGAAGTACTATATCGGTACCCCTGTTTGCTTTTTCGGCTTCTACTAAGGTATATTCAGGGCTTCCATCGCATTCCCATTTAACTGCTTTAGAGCCAGGTCCTTTACGATAAGTTTTAGATATGATTTCAACCTTCTTTGAAACCATAAATGAGGAGTAAAATCCTAAACCAAAATGTCCAATAAGTTGTGCAGCATCAGCTTCGGTTTTACCTTTATATTTCTTAACGAATTCCTCAGCTCCCGAGAAAGCGATCTGATTAATGTATTTATCAATCTCTTCGGCGGTCATTCCGATGCCCTTATCACTAACTGTAAGGGCTTTGTTTTCTTTGTCAAGGATAACCTCGATTGTTAGATCACCCAGTTCATCTTTAACCTGACCCATTGATGAAAGGGCTTTGAGCTTTTGAGTTGCATCAACTGCATTAGATATAAGCTCTCTCAAGAAGATTTCGTGGTCTGAGTAAAGGAATTTCTTGATAATAGGAAAAATGTTTTCCGTTTGAACATTAATCTTTCCTGTTTGCATGGTATAAATAAGTTTTAAGTTAAGCTTTGTTTTCACAGATTACTCAATTTGCATGCCAATAAGAAAAACTGACAAAATGACTGATAAATTCCAAAAAATACATTTAAACAATTTTCATTTTATCATTGCCAAGTGAAGGAATCTTTCTAATTTAGCCTCGTGTAAGGGTGCATTTAAAAACCTTAAAATATAATTACTATGTTAGAAATCGACTGGAGTCATTTACCATTTGGTTACGTAAAGACTGACTACAATGTACGCTGCTATTACAGAAATGGCAAGTGGGGTGAGTTGGAAGTATCATCCTCAGAAACTATTAACATTCACATGGCTGCCTCAGCCTTACATTATGGACAAGAGGCATTTGAAGGAATGAAAGCCTTTAGAGGTAAAGATGGCAAAGTTCGTATTTTCCGTTGGGAAGAGAATGCAATGCGAATGGAGAGTTCAGCAAAAGGTGTAATGATGGTAGTTGTGCCACGCGAAACATTCCTTGCTGCTATTCTTAAAGCCATTAAACTCAACGAACGCTATATACCACCTTATGGTACAGGAGCTTCATTGTATATTCGTCCGTTACTGATTGGTACAGGCGCTAGAGTTGGTGTTAAGCCTGCCGATGAGTATTTATTTATGGTGTTTGTAACTCCGGTTGGTCCATATTTTAAAGAAGGATTTAAACCTGTATCATTGCAGATTGCAAGAGATTATGATCGTGCTGCTCCGAAAGGCACAGGTCGTTACAAGGTTGGCGGAAATTATGCTGCCAGTTTAGCAGCAGGCGAGGAAGCTCATAATGCAGGTTATGCTGCTGCCCTTTTCCTTGATGCCCGCGAAAAGAAATATATTGATGAAGCTGGTCCGGCTAACTTCTTTGCAATAAAGGGTAATAAGTATATCACACCAAAATCAGAATCGATCCTTCAATCTATTACAAACAAGAGCTTGATGGACATTGCTCGTGATATGGGAATGGAAGTTGAAGTGCGTCCAATCGAAGTTTCTGAACTTGATTCATTTGATGAAGTAGGTGCTTGTGGTACTGCCGCGGTTATTTCACCTGTATGTAAGATTGATGATCATCTTACAGGACACACTTATACATACTGTAAAGATGGTCAAGCAGGTCCGGTTTCTACTAAATTGTATAAGCGCCTTCAAGGAATTCAATACGGCGATGAAGCTGATATCTTTAATTGGAACTACATTATTGAAGACTAAGCAATACGCGTTAGCTTAAAAAATAAAAGGCTGTTATCTGATGACAGCCTTTTTAATTATCTAGAATATTTGTTACAGCTAAACTGTCGAGAAATATAAAGTGGGTGCATAATAGTTCAACCACTTAGCCAAGTGTGAAAGTATTTATCATGATGTTGATTCTGTTTTTTTCAGACTATTACTCCAAAGTTAAAGCTGTTTTTTATTAATCTGCTGTATACAAATACCTTACGTGAAGTAGTTTGAGGGATTGGAAAATCAAATAGGAGGAAAATCATTTTATTTTCCTCCTATTTGATTAATGCCATTTTTGCAGAACTAAAGCAGCTTGTCAGTCTTATAAAACTTTATGTTCTATAAGTGTTTGAGTCATTTCGCGTTGCATTAAAGATGCTTCAGCTTCTGCTTTCTCAGCAAAGTCAACGCCGGATGATGCAAAGATGATACTTCTTGATGCATTAACCAGTAATCCACAATCTTTATTTATTCCATATTTTGCTACTTCCTGCAAACTACCACCTTGAGCACCAACACCCGGTACAAGTAAAAAATGATTGGGAGCTATTCTTCTAATATCTGCAAGCATCTCAGCTCGTGTTGCGCCAACAACATACATAATGTTATCAATATTGCCCCATGTCATTGATTTGCTGAGTACATGCTCAAATAGTCTGGAATCTTCCACATCCTTAATGAGTTGGAAGTCGTTAGCTCCTTTGTTTGATGTTAAGGCTAACAGTATAACCCATTTGTTATCAAATTTGAGAAAAGGTGATACTGAATCTTCACCCATATAAGGTGCTACTGTAACTGCATCGAAGTCAAAACCTGACGAGTTGGCATCAAAAAAAGCTGTAGCATATTGCGAAGAGGTATTACCTATATCACCACGTTTAGCATCAGCAATTGTAAAGCACTCGTTCTTATATCTTTCCAGATGCTGGAAAGTTTTATAGAGACTATTCATACCAGCTAAACCCCTAGCTTCATAGAAAGCCAAATTGGGTTTATATGCTACAGCATATTTAATGGTAGCATCAATGATTTGCTTATTGAATTCATAAACAGGGTCTTCGGTGTTGAGTAGGTGTTTGGGTATTTTAGTAATATCACTGTCGAGACCCACGCAGAGGTATGATTTTTTCTGCCTGATTAGTTCGATTAACTGTTGCCGATTCATTTATGTGATGTTTAATGAGTATTTAAAAACATCATCAAATATACTGACATTATTAGTGTTAGCAAGAACAAAAAATCAGCAAGATTGGCAAACATGACAATTTGTACATCTATCTCTTTAACCTACAGCTTCCTTTAAACGTTCAGCGTTTTCAGCTAATTGAAGAGCGTCGATCATTCCTTGTATATCTCCATCCATATATGTGGCTAAATTATACACAGTCATATTAATACGATGGTCAGTTATTCGACTTTGAGGGTAATTATAAGTTCTCACTTTTGCTGAACGGTCGCCGGTTGATACCATGGTTTTCCGCTTCTTTGAAATTTCATCAAGGTATTTTTGATACTCTTGTTCGTACAGTCGTGTTCTGAGAACCGTAAGAGCCTTGTCGAAGTTCTTAAGCTGAGATTTCTGATCCTGACAAGTAACAACAATACCTGTAGGAATATGTGTAAGTCGCACAGCTGAATAAGTTGTGTTCACTGACTGTCCACCAGGACCTGAAGAGCAATATGTGTCTTTTCGTATATCAGATTGTTTCAGTTCAACATCAAACTCATCTGCTTCAGGAAGAACTGCAACTGATGCTGCTGATGTATGTACTCTTCCCTGTGTTTCGGTCTGAGGTACACGTTGTACACGATGAACACCTGATTCATATTTCAACTGACCATAAACGTTATCGCCGCTAACATTAAGTATAATTTCCTTGAAACCACCTACGGTACCTTCAGTATAATCAACTAATTCAATCTTCCAACCTTTCGTTTCACAGAATTTAGTGTACATTCTGTAAAGGTCACCGGCAAAGATACTTGCTTCATCACCACCTGTGCCAGCCCTTATTTCAACAATTGCATTTTTACTATCTTGAGGGTCAGAAGGTATAAGCATTAAACGAATCTCTTCCTCCATAGCTTCGCGCCTTTCGGTAAGATTGTTTAACTCTTCCTTAGCCATTGCCCTGAACTCTTCATCTTTTTCCTGATAAAGAATTTCTTTTGAAGATGCTATGTTATCAATTACAAGTTTATATTCTTTATAAGCTTCAATTACAGGCTGAAGTTCTTTATAATCTTTGCTAAGCTTAATATATGATTTCATGTCGGCCATTACAGTCGGATCATTCATAAGCTTTTCAATCTCCAGATATCTGTTATATATTGCTTCTAATTTATCGAGCATAGTTGTTATTCATTAAGGGGTGCAAAGGTACAAAATAAAATGATATTACTTAGTAGGTATTGACTTTGAGCGTATAGCAGTATGTCAAATGAATACAGAACGATTTAAGCTGTCCTTTTGATCAGGAGTATGTGAATAAATTTAAGCGTTTGATCATGAAGGGTTCTCATGCTTATCTGGCGTCAGGTAGTACAGTTGTGGATGCACATACCTTTAGTTCGCTAATTTTAATTATAGCTAACTATACTCTAATAAACCTTCGGACGTGTGGATAGTTAATTGCTTTGAAGCGGATTCTTCGCATCGGCCAATAATCTTTGCCTCAATGCCATAGCTTTCTGATATTTTAATTACATCATTGGCATATACTTCAGGGAGATAAATTTCCATTCGATGACCCATGTTGAATACTTTATACATCTCTTTAAGTGAAGTACCCGACTGTTCCTGAATTAACTTGAATAGGGGAGGGATTTCAAAAAGGTTATCTTTAATGACATGCAGCTTGTCAATGAAATGCAATACTTTAGTTTGTCCGCCTCCCGAACAGTGAACCATACCATGTATATGTTGTCGTAATTCTTGAAGTATTGACTTAATAACAGGTGCATAAGTTCTTGTTGGTGAAAGAAGTAGTTTTCCGTTATTAATGCCTTTAACTGGTGAATCATCAGTTAACATTAAATTTCCTGAGTAAACCAGTTCATTTGGGAGAGCCGGATCAAAAGATTCAGGGTAAAGTGACGAATAAACCGGATTAAGTAAGTCATGGCGTGCTGATGTTAAACCATTACTACCTGTGCCTCCGTTGTACTCCTTTTCATAAGTTGCCTTCCCAGAGGAGGCTAAACCAACAATTACATCACCAGGTTTGATATTATGATTTGATATAATCTGACTTCTTGGAACACGGGCAGTTACAGTTGAGTCGACAATAATAGTACGCACAATATCTCCAACATCGGCAGTTTCACCTCCTGTTGTAATAATATTAACTCCATACTTTTTTAGATCATTAATGAAGTCCTCAGTACCATTTATTATTTCAGCAATTACACTACCTGGAATCAGGTTTTTGTTTCTACCAATTGTACTTGAAATTAAGATATTGTCGGTAACTCCAACGCATAGCAGGTCATCAATATTCATAACTATAGCATCTTGTGCTATACCACGCCAAACTGATAGATCACCTGTTTCTTTCCAATAGATGTATGCTAGTGATGATTTAGTACCTGCACCATCTGCATGCATTATATTGCACCACTCATTATCACCACCAAGAATATCGGGTATGATTTTGCAAAATGCTCCCGGAAATATTCCTTTATCAGTGTTTTTAATGGCATTATGGACATCTTCCTTGTCTGCCGAAACACCTCTGCGAATGTATCTTGAATCCTGACTCATTAATTCTGAAAAGCTGCTTATTGGTTAAAAATCAATTGCTTTTTACCTTGATCGATTTTAAAACGTCCAAGCATATTTATAGTACTCTCTCCTATTATAACTCCTTCAAGAAGTTTATGTGATACAGTAGCTTCAATATTTGAAGATGTCCGTGGACCAATTCTCATCTCTCTAATCTTAAATACCGCTCTGTCAGCAATGCTTCCTTCTGCCAGGATAATATCAGCGTTTCCTATGAAATCATCTTTATTGATGACCCCACTTTGAAGCAATTTCTGTGCTTCGGCAAGTGAGAAAATAAAACCTCTGTCGTTTTGATCAAGCATGATGTTAACAGTCCTTCCATTAATTACTACAGGAATTAGCATAGAACCTCCCTTGCCAGTTTGCAAAGCAACTATATTATCTTCAGGATTAACTTTGATCTCTACTTTTTGCTGTCTGAATTCCTGGTTTCTGGCTTTTGGGACAAAATCTTTGCTTAATACCCTGAATTCGGTACGACGGTTAAGAGCATGAGCTGCCTCTTTTTCAGGAGTAGTTGCCAAACCATCAATGAATTGTTCAGTCAAGGTTGTCCCTTCTTTGAATAGGAAACCGTCCTTTCTTGTATCGCGTGCTAGTGTTCGCGGAGTTCTTTCGCCATAACCTTTAGCAATAAGTCGTGCAGGATCGATACCTCTCTCAATAAGGTAGTTTACTACCGATTCAGCCCTTCGTTGCGATAGAATATCATTTCTTTCCTCTGTATCACGTGCATCAGTATGTGCAGCAAGTTCAATAACAACAGTCTCGTTATCAAGAAGTGTTTTGATCAAACCTTGAAGTGAATCCTGGTATTGTGGTTTAAGATCCCATTTCGCCAAATCATAAAGAATGTCAGGAAGTACAACAGGTTTTTCAGGTATTGGCTCAAGATTAAAGTTTATTACAAAATCTTTATTTTTTTCAACACCAACAGTTGTTTCACGGGCTTTTTTGTTGAAATAATTATCTTTTACTACAGTAAGATCATAAGTAGTATTTGGCTTAATCTGCGATTTACTGAAGGAGTAAAATCCTTTAGGGTCGGTCTTTGCTTCAACCGATGAGCCATCTGAGCCAACTAACTTAACTGAAGCTAATGGAACAAATTGTAAAGTTTTGTCGTCTTTAACAGTACCTGATAATGTGAAAACCAACGGAGGATTGCTAAAAGCATAAATATCATCACCACCTCTTCCACCTTTCCTGTTCGAAGTGAACACTCCGGCATCTTCACCTGCTTTAAATACCATTGCGAAATCATCTCCACTTGAATTAACAGGTACTTCCATATTAACAGGTGCCTGCCATACATCATCGCGCTTTACTGATTTGAAGATGTCAAGTCCTCCAAGGCCGGGATGTCCGTTTGATGCGAAATATAAAGTAGTATCATTTCTAAGATAAGGGAAAACTTCATCACCTGGAGTGTTGATTAAATCACCCATATTAACAGGTTTTTTAAATGCATCATTCACTGAACTCCTTGTGGCAATCCATAGATCTTTACCACCTTTCCCATCTTTGCGGTCACTTGAAAATATTATTGTTAACTCATTATTGCTAATTGCAGGGTGGCCATTGGTAACTGTACTATCACCTCCTAAATCAAGAATTTGAGGCTCGCCCCATCCTTTCCCTGATCTTTTAACTACCAATATGCGACAATTTGTATTCTGAGATTCATCATTACCGCACTGAGTATAATACATAGTGTTGAATGATGAATTGAATACTGGGGTTCCTTCGTTAGCTGTTGTATTAATCTTACCTTCAGTTTCTGTAAGTGTTGGCTCACTCCACTCTTCTTTTCTATCCTGTCGTGTTTGATAGAGGTCGCTAAAATTTTGACCTGTCCAACCATCAAGACCTTTACCGGTGCTTCCATCTCTGGAGGAGGTGAATATTAGGGCATTGTAGAATTTGTCGGAATAGGTTGCTGCAAAATCATCCGCCTTTGAATTCACTTTCTTAATATTCTGTATACTATATTTTGTAGGGTTTTCAATCCACTTAGCGGCAAGTGTTGTAGATAGTATTCCATTATGTCCTCTTGGGTCCTCGGGTACACTTTCGGTATATAGAGTATAATAGTCTTTTGCTAAATCATATTTTTCATTAGCTTTGAGCATATCTGCATAATGGAGATATGCTTGTGGGTTTTTGCGAGCAAAATCACTATTAATCATTCGACGATAGTTAACTTCTGCACGCTTTGTGTTATTCATCATTCGGTAGGATTCGGCCATCTTGAATGATATTCTGTCTTTCTCAGCACGACTTTTTGTACGAGAGTAAGCTTTTTTATATCTTGTGGCAGCAAGATTAAACTGGAAACTATTGAATGCATCGTCGGCTGCTGCCATTCTTCTGCTTTGAGCAAAGCTATCAACAGAAGTTAAGAGAATAAAAGCAAGTATAAGAGATAACGAAATTCTAAGCTTCATGAAATTATGTTATTGAGTGGAAAGCTGTCATTAAAATTTAAATATACTTCTAAGAGAGTCAGGAATTATTCTCTTCAACACGACTAACGTTATTTATTTGTTTAATATTGTTACTGACATTAGAAACAGATTCAACAGGTTGAGGTTTTGCTTCCGAGATACTTTTTTGAGTTGAATTTAAAGGATTTTCAGTGTTTTTAATCACGTCCAATTCACTATTAATTTTACTGTATTCATAGCGTACTGATTCTCTGGCTGTTCTTAGCTCACTGGTAATAGCCTTAGTCTCATCTTTGAACTCTTTAGTTAATTCATTCGATACACTTTTAATCTCATTCATCGTTCTGCCAATCTTTCTTGCAATCTCGGGTAATTTACGTGGCCCAAATACAAAAAAAGCAACGAGTAGTATCATCAGAAACTCTCCACCGCTTATATCCAGGAATAATAAAAGTGCCGGGTACATTAGTTTGCATTTTAAGTTGTAAAGATAAGCAATTATAAAATGAGTAGCCAATGCAAATAAAAAAGAAAAAGCTGCCTTATCAGCAGCCTTTTCTTTGCATCAAGAATCTAATTATTTTACTTTCTTCAATTCAAGTGCTTTGTTTGCTTTTTTGCGATCAGACCTTGTGATGAAGTCGTACGATAATGCAGCAGCATTGAATATTGAAGAGTATGTACCTACAGCAACACCGACCATAAGGGCGAAGATAAACCCTCTGATAACTTCACCACCAAAGATGAAGATCGCAATCAATACTACTAATGTAGTACCTGCAGTGTTGAATGTACGTCCTAATGTACTGTTGATAGCCTGATTCATGTTATCATTAAGAGCACGTTTAGGATGAAGACCAAGGAACTCCCTGATACGGTCAAAGATGATAACTGTATCGTTAATAGAGTAACCTATAATTGTAAGAAGTGCAGCAATAAACGCCTGGTCTACTTCAAGATTAAATGGCAGTATACCATAGAAGATTGAGAATAATCCAATTGTTATCAGTGTATCGTGGGCAAGTGAAACCAAGCCAGCTAAACCGTATTGCCATTTCTTAAATCTGATTGCTATATAGATGAAAATTACAAGCAAAGCAAAGAATACTGCCATCACAGCTCCCTGTTTGATATCATCCGCAATTGTTGGACCAACTTTCTGTGAGCTTAATCTTCCTAATACCTTAGTATCACTATCTGAAGTAAATTCATCTTTATTGATAGGAGTCTTATAGAAACCTTTCAATCCTTCAAATAATTTAGCTTCTACAATGCTATCAGCTTCTTTAGTGTCATCATCAATGATATACTTTGTTGTAATCTTAACCTGATTGTTACCACCAAATGTTTTTACTTCAGGAGCCTGGCCAAATTGTACGCCTAATTCCTTACGTAAGTCATTAGTAGAAACATTCTGATCGAATCTTACAGTATATGTCCTACCTCCTGAAAAGTCAACACCAAAGTTCAAGCCTTTAGTAGCTAATGAAATAAGTCCGGCAAGGATAACTATAGATGAGATGATATAGAAAGTTTTCCTCATCTTAATGAAGTCGATCTTAATATCAGTAAAAGCGTATCTTGTATAAGCATTATCGAAAGTGATAGTCTTGTTCTTCTTAAGAAGGTTTTCAAAGATAATTCTTGAGATAAAGATTGCTGTAAAGAGTGAAGTTATGATACCAATGATCAGTGTTGTAGCAAAACCCTGGATTGGACCACTACCAAAAATATAAAGTACAATTCCTGTAAGTAGAGTAGTAACATTTCCGTCAATGATAGCGGAGTATGCATTGTTATAACCGTCGGTAATAGCTAAGCGCATACCTTTTCCTGCTCTTAATTCTTCCCTGATACGTTCATAAATAATAACGTTCGCATCAACTGCCATACCAAGTGTTAGCACAATACCTGCAATACCGGGTAGTGTAAGAACAGCACCCAATGAAGTTAATACTCCAAAGATGAAGAATATGTTTGTTACCAGTGCTAAGTCGGCAATCCAACCAGCTCTGTTATAGTAACCAATCATATAGATAAGAACAAGGAAGAATGCAATGATAAATGAAGCAAGACCTGCATTGATAGATTCACGACCTAAAGATGGACCAACAACTTCTTCCTGAACGATACGTGCAGGGGCTGGTAACTTACCGGCTTTAAGAATATTACTTAAGTCCTGCGCTTCTTCAATTGTAAAGTTACCTGAAATAGAAGATCTTCCATTAGGTATTTCACCATTCACTCTAGGAGCACTATAAACATAATTATCAAGGACAATAGCTATTTGGTTGCCAATGTTTTCAGCGGTAAGGCGCTTCCAGATCTTAGCTCCTTCACTGTTCATAAGCATGCTGATTTCAACTTTTCCTGCCTGATCGTAATCCTGACGGGCTTCAACAACTGCATCACCTCCAAGTGGTGCTTTCCCGTCGCGGTTTGTAACTTTCAAAGCAACAAGCTCTAATACATCTTTTCTGTCTTTCTCAGGCTTTACAGTCCATGCAAGTTTTAAATCTCTTGGGAATACATTAGCTACTTTCTTTAAAGCTTTATTGACACGAGCTGTATCTTTTATAGCTGCATACCCAACTGTTGCACCTTGTCCAGGGAAATATTGACCGTTTTCGTTCTGATATATTGCAGGACGCAAGTAAGCATATAATGGGTTTTCCTTAGCATACTTTTCAAAAGACTCCTGTTGTTTAGCAACTGAAGAAGTATCACTTATTTTATCCAGTAGTGACTTTGTAGTGTCATCGGCAGAAACAGTTGTGTCTGAAGGTGAAACAGTTGCTTTAGTATTATCTGCAAGATTGTCAGTATTTATTTGGGAGCTGTCAGTAACAACTTGGCCAGAAGCAGCAAGGCGTTTGTTGGCTTCTTCGAAATACGAAACCAGATCAGCAAACTGATATGTTTCCCAGAACTCAAGCTGTGCAGTTCCTTGTAACAGTTTACGTACGCGCTCAGGTTCTTTAATACCAGGAAGCTCAACAAGTATTCTACCTGCTGTTTGTAACTTCTGAATATTAGGCTGTGCTACTCCAAACCTGTCGATACGGGTACGGAGAATGTTAAAAGTACGGTCGATTGCACTGTTTGTTTCTTGTCTGATTACCCTTAACACTTCGTCGTTGGTTGAGTTAAATGTAACTCTGTCTTTTAGATCAACAGTGTTAAAGATAGCTGCCAATTTAGCATTAGGATCAATTTCTTTGAAAGATTCACCAAATAGTGTAACAAAATCTTCCTGACTGTTTTTCTGTTTTTCAACAGCTCTTTGAATTGCCTGTGTAAATACCGGATTGTCACTGTTATCAGCCAAAGCTTTAACAATTTCAACAACGGATACTTCCAAAGTCACATTCATACCTCCCTTAAGGTCAAGCCCAAGATTCAGCTCTCTTTCTTTAACTTCCTGATAGGTATATTCTCTTATTAGAATATTATATACCGGCTGGTTAGCCATTGAGTCAAGATAATAGTTCTCCCTGGCCTTAACAATTGAATCATAAAGTACTAATTCATAGTCTGAATTTCCTTTTGATAGTTCCTTTGCTAATTGGGTAGCAACCTCATTTTTGGCATAATTCCTGGCTTTACTCTCAACCCTTTTTGAAAAGAATGTGAATGAAAGCTGAAAAAGGCACACAATTGCTAAAGCAATCGCGAAAAATTTAATAGCACCTTTATTCTGCATGTGGTGAATAGATTAATAAATAAATAGACTTTTTTTTGAGTTTGCAAATATAGAATAACTATCAGAATTAACCAATGTAAGATTTGAAGTTTTTTTCAGTATTCTTTGAAGCTAAAATGATAAAAATGAGTTTGTTTAATTATTGCTGCAATCATGGTTATATTTGCATATAGTATTTTACCTGTTATTGCTCCTTTTTGTGTATCTCAAATTGATTGCTGATGTTATTCAATTCTTTATTACGTAAGTTTACCCTTTCTATTGTTGCCGGTACATTTTATTTTACTGTTAACGCTCAGCAAATGAACGATTTCGGTTTTTTATACTGGCCCGAGCCTGACTGTATTATTGGAAGTAAAACGCTAGCTAATGCATGGGCCGGAGGTTTAAATAGTGTACAGTTGGGCGAAATTGATCTTAACAATGACGGACTTAAAGATCTCATTGCCTTTGATCGTCATGGAAACCGATTACTTCCTTTTGTATTTAAAAATAATTTAACTCCTCAGTACCATTTTGATCCTCATTACACCCAATTCTTTCCTCCTATTAAAAGCGTTTTCCAAATCCATGACTACAATCATGATGGTAAACCCGACTTATTTACTTACACTACAGGTGGTTTGATGGTTTACAGAAATATTTCTGATATTACTATCAAATTTGAAAAAGCTGTAGATCAGTTTATAAAATCGTTGCAAGGTAACACTTTTACCAATCTCCTCATCACAAATGTTGATTATCCTGCAATTATTGATATTGATGATGATGGCGATCTTGATATTCTTACCTTCTGGGGACTCGGCTCTTTCATGGAGTTACATAGGAATATGTCGGTTGAAACCTATGGAAATTCTGATTCGCTTTTATTTCACAAAGTTGATTATTGCTGGGGACGATTTGCCGAAGGAGCCGAATCAAATGAAATATTCCTTGATACATGCGTGACGTTTAGTAACCGCGATTTACGTCATACCGGTTCAACAATTGCTGTTGTTGATATTAACCATGATAATGTGAAGGATCTACTAATTGGTGATGTTGACTTTGCTGGCATTAAAGCACTTGTTAATGGTGGCTCAAATTTAGAAGCTCAAATGATCAATCTCCAGAATGAATTTCCAGCCAATGATCCTATATATCTACCCTCATTTCCTTCAGTCCAGTTCTTTGATCTGTTCAATGACGGAGTGAAAGATGCAGTAGCTTCTCCATTTGACCCGGGCCTATACAAATCAGCAGGTTATAATAGTATTTGGCATTATTCTGTGCCGGAAAACGGCAGTTGGCAACTGTTAAGTAAAGCATTTCTGCAGAATGAGATGATAGATGTTGGTTTGGGCAGTTATCCTGTTTTAACAGATGTTACAGGCGATAATCTCGCCGATTTGCTAATTAGTAATTATGGTAGTCTCGACAGTTCATATTATGACATTAATGGGCATTTAATTACAGTATATCATTCATCTATAAGCTTCTATAAGAATACAGGTACTGCTACAACACCTCAGTTTACTCATATTACTGATGACTTTGCCAATTTAGGTGGGATGATGTTAGTGGGTTTATTTCCCGCTTTTGCGGATGTTAATAATGACCAGCAAACAGATATGCTTGTAGGCACAGGTGATGGGCAACTTCTACTATATATTAACATCGGCAATAGCTCCAGTGAGCCTACTTATGCTGATGCTGTTAGGATCAACACCCAAAGCATGGGAACTTTTCTTACTCCAGCTTTTATTGATCTCAATAATGATGGACTTCAGGATATTATTTGCGGAAACAGAAACGGTAAATTGAGTTATCTTCAAAACACCGGAACTTTGCAAAATCCAGAATACCAATTAATTACTAATGATTATGGCGGAGTGAATGTTACTGATCAAGCAGTTTCATATACAGGTTTTAGTGTACCTTTTGTATATAAGGATAATGCAGGCAAGCAAAAGTTATTTGTAGGATCTGAGTCGGGTAAGATATTTTATTATCCTGATTTAAGTTCTGATCCTACAGCAATTTTGGTTAGAAAGGATGATGTCTTCGGGTCAATCAGTGAGGGCATCAGGACTTCTGTTGCATTAAAGGATTTAAACAATGATGGGTATCCTGATATGGCTGTTGGTAATTATGGGGGAGGGGTTAAACTGTTTAAAGGCACACTGCCCGGACCTTCGGGTATTGGTGACCCATTATCTATTATAGGTTCACTTAAAATATCACCTAATCCGGCAAATGAAGTTGCTAAGATAACTATGCCGTTTAAACAAAAATGGGAGCTAACAATAGTTAACTCCCACGGTGTTGTATGCGAAAGATTTGTGATCAACGGAAATAGCTTAACCCTGGATATTAGTAAATTAAGAAGCGGATTATACCTTATAACAGCTTCTCAATCTGACAATAATAACCAGATATTAACTGGTAAGCTTTTAATTACTCAATAACTTCGTTGCCGCTTACCTGATCAGGTTCTTCAATTGAGTTTAATTCAAGGACTCTCTCATCAAAGCGTATTACTGCTTTACAATGTTTTAACAGGTCGCATCCTAGTAAACCATCAATCTGAGGATTTCCCATTCCTCTGAATAATCGGTTAACTTGTGTTAAATCTGTAGAACTTACCTTATAATCTTTAATGATTACAGAACCAATCTCAAGTTTTTCGATAGTTGCAATGTAACTGTATACACTTGAATTAGTAGAAGATAAGCCTTTGCGAGGATGGCGTTTAAGTTCAGTTTGATTTACAAACTTTGATAAATGGTCGTTATCAAGCACAGTCTTAGGTGCGCTGGTATCAACCAACATGAGAGCAGGCTTCCCATTGATAATAACTCTTGCTAAAAGGTTATAACCACCTGTTTCAAAATTCAACTGAATCAGCTTAAGTGATGTCATTTTTTCAGATTTATTAATTAGAATATTAAAATAAGTCTGGATTCCCGGCCAGTCTTAGAAGTTCGGTTTCAATGCGTATTTGTTGTAGTATTTCTCAATAATATCAACAGCTTCTGCAGCAGTATCCACAACTGAGAACAGTTCCATATCTGTAGGACTGATGTTCATTTCAGCAAGCATTCGGTTTTGGATCCATTCTATCAAACCTGTCCAGTAGTCTTTTGAAACTAGTACAATAGGAAACCTAACACTTTTATGTGTCTGCACTAAAGTAATTGCTTCAAATAGTTCATCAAGTGTGCCATAACCTCCGGGTAGAACTATATAACCCTGAGAATATTTCATGAACATCACTTTACGAACGAAAAAATAGTCGAAAGTAATAAGTTTATCGGGATCAATAAAAGGGTTTGATCCTTGTTCAAAAGGTAATTCTATGTTTAAACCAACCGACTTGCCACCTCCGAAATGGGCTCCTTTATTTGCAGCTTCCATTATACCGGGGCCACCACCAGATATTACTCCAAATCCTTTTTTAGTTAACAGATATGCAATTTCTTCGGCAAGTTTATAATATTTATTTGATGGGTGAGTACGTGCTGAGCCGAATATGGATACGCATGGTCCAATTCTGCCTAGTTTTTCAAACCCTTCTACAAATTCAGACATTATCTTAAATACTTCCCATGAATCGCTGGTCATTATTTCATTCCAACTCTTAGGGGTAATTGCTTCTCTGATCCTGTCTTCTTCGTTTAGTCCTATTGGGTGCATTAATTGATAATTGTTAAGAATAGATGACTTATTTAGAGGCTGTAAATATAATTCATTTACTAAATATATTCCAAATAAAAAAACAAAAGTGTATTATCCTGCTGGTTATTATTTGAGCTCTTTCGAAAGGTAATCGGCTGTAAGGCTTCCCTTAATCTGAATTACCTCTTCAGGAGTACCTTGCGCAATAATCATGCCGCCTTTACGTCCTCCTTCAGGGCCTAAGTCCACAATATGATCAGCCATTTTGATGACTTCAAGGTTGTGTTCTATCACTATTATTGTGTTTCCCCGATCTACAAGTTTGTTAAGAACATTTAATAAAACACGTACATCTTCAAAATGAAGGCCTGTTGTCGGCTCATCAAGTATATACATTGTTTTACCTGTGTCTTTACGTGATAGTTCTGTAGCAAGTTTTACTCTTTGAGCTTCACCACCCGATAACGTGGTTGATTGCTGTCCGAGGGTTATATACCCTAATCCAACATCTTTTAGTGTTCTTATTTTCTGTAATATAGATGGTATATTTTCAAAGAACTCAACTGCCTGGTCGATGGTCAGATCAAGTACATCGTTTATTGATTTTCCTTTGTATCTTACTTCAAGAGTTTCAGGGTTATAGCGCTTGCCATTGCATGTTTCACATAATACCTGAACCGCAGGCAGGAAGTTCATTTCTATAACTTTAATTCCGGCTCCTTTACATGTCTCGCATCTTCCACCCTTTACATTAAAAGAGAACCTTCCAGGGAGATAGCCGCGTATTTTTGCTTCAGGTAACTGGGTGAACAGTTTTCTTATATCATCAAATACTCCTGTATAAGTGGCAGGGTTTGATCTTGGTGTTCGGCCAATTGGTGATTGGTCAATTTCAATAACCTTATCGATGTTGTTAAGGCCTGTTATTTTCTTATATGGCAGTGGTTTCTTGTCTGATTTATAGAAGTGTTGACTTAATATTGGATAGAGCGTTTCATTGATCAGGGTCGATTTACCGCTACCTGAAACTCCTGTTATACAATTAAATACTCCTAATGGCAGTTTTAACGTAACATCCCTAAGGTTGTTGCCCGTTGCTCCTTCCAGAATGATGTAATTGCCGTTAACCTTTCTTCTTTTTTCAGGTACCTCTATTTGCATTCGACCTGTAAGATACTGACAAGTCAGCGTGTTAAGTTTTAGTATCTCGTCAGGTGTACCTGAAGCTACTATCTTGCCACCATGCTTTCCTGCTCCCGGTCCTACGTCGATGATAAAGTCAGATGACAAGATCATATCCTTGTCGTGTTCAACAACCAATACTGAGTTGCCAATGTCTCTCAGGTTTTTAAGAGCATTAATAAGTTGTTCATTATCACGTTGATGTAAACCAATACTTGGTTCATCAAGTATGTACATTACTCCAACTAACTGCGATCCTATTTGTGTCGCTAGTCGTATTCGTTGAGCTTCTCCTCCCGATAAGCTATATGCCGAGCGGTTTAATGAAAGATAATCAAGCCCCACATCAAGCAGGAATTTAATCCTGTTTTTTATTTCTCGTATTATTTCGCTTGCTATAGTCTTGCGGCGTGTGTCATCTTTAAAATGGTCGGTATCAAACCATTCATTAAGTGCTGTGAGTTCTAATGTAGATAAATCAGCAATATTCTTTTCTGATATCCTGAAACTTAACGACTCAGGCTTAAGTCGTGCACCATTGCATGAGTTACAAACGACAATATTTGTGAAGCTGCCAGCCCACTTTTTAGATCCATAATTAGCTGTTTCTTCTGAGAGCTGATTATTTATGAAATTGATGATGCCTTCGAAATTCAATGAATATGAAGATGTTACACCCAGATATTCATTCTTAACCTTGAGTATTTCATCACTTCCGTAGAGTATAGTTTTAATTGCATGTTCAGGTATATCTTCAACGGGAGTTTCAAGTGTAAAGCCGTATTTCTCTCCCAATGCCTCTATTTGTCTGAAAATCCATGTAGCTTTCGCTTCACCTAATGGAGCAATACCGCCTTTGCGAATGCTTTTCTTAGGGTCAGGTATGATCTTCTTCAGATCAATTTCTGTTATAGTGCCTAGGCCATTGCAGTGTTGGCATGCACCGTATGGTGAATTGAATGAAAATGAGTTTGGTTCAGGTTCGTCGAATGCAGTTCCCGTTGCAGGATCCATAAGGTTTTTGCTGAGATATCTTGATCTGCCATGCGCCTCATCAATTACAAGTAATGTACCTTTTCCCTGTTTTAGTGCTGTTTGCACCGACGACTTAATCCTTTGGAATGAATTCTCTTTAACCTTTATCTTATCAATAACTAACTCTATGTCATGCACTTTGTACCTGTCAAGCTGCATCCCAAATACAATCTCTTTCAGTTCACCATCAACTCTTACTTTTAAGAATCCTTGTTTTCTGAACTGCTCAAACAACTCTCTGTAATGCCCTTTTCTTCCTTTCACTAATGGTGAAAGTATGATTATTTCCTTATCACTAAAATCGTCGGCGATCAGTTTAATTATTTGCTCTTCAGTATATCTTATGAGCTTTTGGCCAGTAACCGGTGAATATGCTTCAGCTGCTCTGGCAAAAAGTAAGCGCATGAAGTCATATATCTCGGTGATTGTACCAACTGTTGATCGAGGGTTACGTGAAGTTGACTTTTGTTCTATTGCAATAACCGGACTTAATCCATTAACTTCATCAACATCAGGCCGTTCAAGATTTCCAATGAACTGTCGTGCATAGGCCGAAAAGGTTTCCATATACCTTCTTTGTCCTTCTGCATAAATTGTATCAAATGCAAGTGATGATTTTCCTGAGCCACTTAAACCGGTAACAACAACCAGCTTGCCCCTTGGCATTACTACATCAATATTTTGCAGGTTATGCTCTCTCGCACCATATATCTCCAGTTGATCGGAGGATGATATGATGTTAGCTTCGGAAATCGGAATAATATTTTCTGTTTTCATTAAATACTTTAGAACCGAAATTCTTAGGGTTCAGTAGGAACGTCGAGTAATCCTTTCCCTTTAATCTGATCGGGATCTTTCAATCCTTTTAACAGTTTCGAGTAGTTTGCAAAGCCTTCTTTGGGTAATTTAATAACATAGGTTTTACCACTACCAACCGTTAACTTATCAGTTCTGATCCATGGGTTGAACTCTTTTAAGATACGGTAATTAACTTTTTTATCGATTGCAAAGTTAATAAGATCGGGAATACTGGCAGTTACTTCAATAGAATTAGTTGGTATTGGTGGATATAAATCTCTGGTTCTTAAGTAAAAACCATAATTTGTGGGGTCTTCATAAATAAGTTTAAGAGCTAATATTCTAAAGATATACCTCGATGTTTCCTGATTTAGGTAAAGATTATAAAAGTCGTTAATTTTTTGACGTTGTGTTTCCCTACTTATACGACCTGCTCCTGCATTGTATGAAGCAGCAGTGAGGGTCCAGTTTTTGTATTTTTCCTGAGAGCTGAGAAAATACTTACATGCAGCTTCTGTTGCCTTTTCAAGATTGTAACGTTCATCAACTTCTTCTGTAACTTCTAGTCCATATTGCTTTGCTGTAGCATCAAGAAATTGCCAGAAACCGGCAGCATTTGATGGTGAGACCACGTTCATAAGACCGCTCTCTATCAATGCAATATATTTAAAGTCATCGGGAATGTTATACTTTTTAAGAATAGGCTCAATTGTAGGAAAAAACCTCGCAGCTCTCTTTATTAATAGTATTGTATTCGAATGCCAGTATGTATTTACAAGAAGTTCTCTGTCGAGGCCTTCTCTCACGAAATAGAGATCCATTGGAACCTGCTCAGAAGCGAACGTTAAACTATCGGGAAGTACCAATGCATGTGCCTTATTATGACGTGCAAACGACTCATAATAAAGCTTGTCATTATCTTGATCGGGAGTTTTAAAGAATGCAAAAACTGCAATTGATAAAACTCCGGTAAGAAGTGCAAAGAATGCGGTTTTGTATAAGGGGATTTTCATGGAGTAGTCCGATTTTTTCAGACATTATAACGTAAGAGCACTCTTTTTCGTTTGTTGACTACCCAAATTTATTTAGATGCAGATGCTGTTAATTCTGAAATATATTCGCTGAATAAAGGTGCTGTTCTATCTTTCTCGGAGAGTATCGGCTCATCAATCATCCATCTAATAGCCAGTTGAGGGTCATTCCACCTTATGGCTCCTTCTGCTTGCTTATTGTACTTTCCGGTACATTTATAGCTAAATATAGTGTTATCTTCCAAAGTCAGAAACCCATGGGCAAAACCTTCGGGTATCCAATACATAAGTTTGTTTTCACCTGAAAGAACTATCGACGACCATTTGCCAAATGTGGGAGATCCATTCCTTAAATCAACTGCAACATCAAATACAGCACCCGTAATAACTCTAACTAGTTTACCCTGGGCGTGTGGTTCTTTCTGAAAATGCAATCCTCTTAATACACCTTTCGATGATCTGCTCTCATTATCCTGAACAAAATCAGGTGCTATACCAGCACTTAGAAACTTTTCCTTATTATAAGACTCATAGAAATACCCTCTTTCATCTGTAAAGATGTCAGGTTTTATTATTAATAAACCGGGTATTTCAGTGTTTATAATTTCCATTTTCAGATTGTAGTATATTATTTTTTTAGAGTTCGAAAGCAGGGATAAAGTGGCTTTTTGGCACTTTATCCCTGATGTCATTATCAGATGTGTATTACTTCGTCATAAGCAGCTGCAACAGCTTCCATAATTGCTTCCGACATAGTAGGATGTGGATGCACAGCCTTAATTATCTCTTCGCCGGTTGTTTCAAGCTTTCTTGCAACAACAATTTCTGCAATCATTTCAGTTACATTATCGCCAATCATGTGTGCACCAAGTAGTTCGCCATATTTAGCATCGAATATAACTTTAACAAACCCTTCTTTATTGCCTGCTGCACTTGCTTTTCCTGAAGCAGAGTAGGGGAATTTACCTACTTTAATGTCATAGCCGGCTTCACGTGCTGCTTTTTCTGTCATACCAACCGATGCAATCTCGGGATGAGTATATGTACAGCCGGGTATATTATTATAGTCAAGTGGTTCAACATGTTTACCTGCAATCTTCTCTACACATATAATACCTTCATGCGAAGCTACATGTGCAAGTGCCGGTCCATGAACTACATCGCCAATAGCGTAGTAACCTTCAACGCTTGTGCGATAGAAATCATCAACTATGATCTTACCCTTTTCTGTGTTGATCCCTGTTTCCTCTAGACCAAGGTTTTCTATATTTGTAGTAATTCCAACTGCTGATAATACAACATCTGCTTCAATTATCTCTTCACCTTTTTTAGTCTTTACAGTGACTTTGCACTTGTCGTTTTCAACCTGTACAGCATCAACTGTCGAAGATGTCATTACTTTCATTCCTGCCTTCTTGAAGCTACGTTCAAGTTGTTTTGAAACTTCCTCATCTTCAACGGGCACAATATTTGGCATAAATTCAACTAATGTAACCTTTGTTCCCATTGTATTATAGAAATATGCAAACTCTGAGCCTATGGCTCCTGAGCCAACAACTACCATACTTTCAGGAAGTTTTGGCAATACCATTGCCTCTCTATAGCCTATTATTTTAGTGCCATCCTGTTTTAAATTAGGCAGTTCTCTTGATCTTGCACCTGTGGCAATAATAATGTGATTTGCTGAGTATTCAGTCACATTCCCGTTAGTGTCAGTAACATCAATTTTCTTACCGGGCTTAACTTTAGCAGTTCCAGCAATATGTTCTATCTTATTCTTTTTGAAAAGGAACTGGATTCCTTTGCTCATACCTTCAGCAACACCTCTGCTTCTTTTAACTACAGCTTCAAAGTCGGGTTTAACTTCGGCTGAAACGCTAATGCCATATTCTACAGCATGTTTCATATAGTCGAATACCTGAGCGCTCTTCATAAGTGCCTTTGTAGGTATACATCCCCAGTTAAGGCAAATGCCGCCAAGCTCTGCTTTTTCAATAACACCAACTTTCATTCCAAGTTGTGAAGCTCTTATAGCTGCAACATAACCTCCTGGTCCGGAACCAATTACTATCAAATCGTAATTCATAATTTCTGTTATTTTTGAATTGCAAACTTATTTATTTTTCACCGCTTCAACAAGGTTTATTCTCTTTTGTTCTTGTTCGCCTTCCTTTAATAAGTGTCACCTAATGACTATGGGATATAGTATTTTCTTAATTACCTGATAATTACAATTCAAGAGGTCGTTCAAACCCTGTTTCCAGCGAGATGAATGTTTCAGTAAAGCTTATTTCAGGTATTGACTGAATCTGCTCAACAATAATCTGTTTCAAATGCTCATTGTTGCGGGTATAAAGCTTTATTAACAATGAGTATTTGCCTGATATGTGATGACATTCAACTATTTCAGGTATCTTTTTTATTTTCTGAAAAACCTCATCATGTGTTGATGTTGAAGTAAGGTTAACCTGTATACCTATAAAGGCACATGTTAAATAGCCTGCACCTTGTGGATTGAGTATTAGCGATGATCCTTTTATCAAACCAGCCTCCTCCATCTTCTGAACACGTTGATGTATAGCAGCTCCCGAAACTTTGCAACGTCTTGCAATTTCAACAAATGGCATTCGCGAATCTCCTGTCAGAAGCTTGAGTATTTTCTTGTCTAAACTATCAATATGAAAGTTTTTGTCCATTTTTTTTAGCTGAAACTTAGAGATGAAACTTTAAAGCCCAAAATTACTTATAATTTTTAAATAATTTACCCTTTTTACTGAAAGATTATCAGGCATATCTCAAAGAATATGAATAATTAATATTTTTGCTAAAGAATATTAGAGCATGGTTTCAAGCGTTATTATTAATGCTTGTTCCTGTGGGAATGAATAAAGAGTGAGCAGTTTAGTTTTAATCCCTTAAAATCATAGTAATCATGAAATTTGATCCGGCAAGTCAGATTCAGGATCTCCGCCAGTTCGGAGAATTCGGTGATGTAAATCCATCAATTACAGATTCTGCAACATACACTTTTATGCAGGCAAAAACCATGACCGATACATTTCATGGTGAAGCTGAAGGTTGTTTTTTGTATTCACGTCATTGGAATCCAAGTAATAAGTATTTAGCCGATGCTTTGGCTGCAATGGAAGGAACTGAAGCTGCATGGGTTACTGCAAGCGGAATGGCTGCAATTACCAACACAATTATGCACCTCATTGGTTGTGGTGATCATATCGTGAGCAGCATTACTACTTATGGTGGTACTTTTGCTTTTCTTTCTAATTATCTTAAAAAGTTTAATGTAGAGGTAACTTTTGTTAATATAACCGATCTTAATGCTGTTAAGGCTGCTATTCGTCCAAACACAAAGCTTATCTATACTGAAACAATGACAAACCCACTGCTTCAGATATCAGATATTCCCTCTCTTTCAAAGATAGCCTACGAAAATAATATTCCTTTAGTTGTAGACAATACGTTTACTCCTATGATAGTTAATCCTGCGAAACTTGGCGCTCATATAGTTGTACACAGTATGACCAAGTTCATCAATGGAAAGAATGATTGTGTTGCCGGAGCTATTTGCGGAAAAGCTGAATTTATTAATCAGCTTATTGATGTAAATACCGGAACTTCAATGTTATTAGGCCCTGTTCTCGATCCATTGCGCTCATCATCAATACTTAAGAATCTGCATACTTTGCACATTCGCATGAAACAGCATAGTTACAATGCGAATTATCTTGCAGGTAAGTTTAAAGAAGCTGGTCTATCAATTTGTTATCCTGGTCTGCCTGAGCATCCTCAGCATGATATCTTTACCAGCATGATGAATAAGGAATACGGATATGGTGGTATGATAGCAATAGATCTTAAGACTGCTGAAAGAGCTTCAATTTTCATGGAAGAAATGGAACGTCGCGATGTTGGATACCTTGCAGTTAGCTTAGGTTATTTCAAAACTTTATTCAGCAATTCTGGTAAGAGTACTTCGAGCGAAGTACCCGAAGATATTCAGCAAGACATGGGTATGAGCGAAGGTCTTGTTCGTTTCAGCGTTGGATTAGATAACGATATTGAACGTACCTGGATAAGAATTAAAGAGTGCCTTGAACTTATTAATGTAACAGCTTAATGTAATTATAATAGTAATTGGCTATTTATCAGCACACTCGTTTTACTAACAGATCAAAGATTAATAAGAACGGAATAACCTACCGCTGATAAGTACAACCAAAATAAAGGAGGGGTCATACGACTCCTCTTTTTTATTTCCAAGATATAGTGCCCCTTAAATCCTTCAAATACTTGTAAAAGAAAAAGGCAGGAGAAAGTAATTATTTCTCCTGCCTTTTCACTGGAATCTAGTTATAATTTTACTGCTCCTGATAAACTGATATAGGAGTGCAAGTACACATCAGGTTACGATCGCCATACGCATCATCAACCCTTGTAACAGTTGGCCAGTACTTATCGCTCTTATCACACTTCATTGGGAATGCAGCTTTCTCTCTTGAGTAAGGTAAATCCCAATTGTCGGCAGTCAATATGTCAATAGTATGAGGGGCTTTCTTGATAACATTATTCTGTTTATCGCTTTCACCAGCTACTATTTCATCAATTTCAGCTCTAATGGAGGCCATTGCATCTACGAATCTATCGAGTTCTTCGAGTGGCTCACTTTCTGTAGGTTCAACCATTAGAGTCCCGTGTACCGGGAAAGCAACGGTTGGTGCATGAAAACCATAGTCCATAAGGCGCTTTGCAATATCACCCACCTGAACATCGGCTGTGCGACTGAACTCATTGCAATCGAGTATCATTTCATGTGCGACTCTACCATTCTTTCCGGTATAGAGGATTTTATAGAACGGTGCAAGCTTTGTCTTAAGGTAGTTTGCATTAAGGATAGCAATCTTAGTTGCCTCGGTTAAGCCGTCGCCACCTAATAGTTTGATATATCCATAAGAAATTGGGAGTACCGAAGCACTTCCAAATGGAGCTGAAGCTACACTTGTAATTGGAGTTTCGCCGCCAACTTTAACTAATGAATGACCTGGCAGGTATGGTTTAAGGTGTTTAGCAACTCCTATTGGTCCAACTCCCGGTCCACCGCCACCATGAGGAATAGCGAAAGTTTTATGCAAGTTTAAATGGCAAACATCGGCACCTATGAACCCCGGACTTGTTAATCCAACCTGAGCGTTCATGTTAGCGCCATCCATATAAACTTGTCCGCCATTTTCATGAATAATTTCAATTGCTTCACGAATACCTTCTTCAAACACACCATGTGTTGAAGGATAAGTTATCATACATGAGGAAAGAGAATCTTTATATTTTACAGCTTTCTCTCTAAGGTCGGTCAGGTCTATATTACCGTTTTGATCAGATTTCACAACCACCACGTTCATTCCTGCCATTGCTGCGCTTGCAGGGTTAGTTCCGTGTGCTGATGATGGAATCAAACAAACGTTACGATGGCCTTCACCGCGATCGCAGTGGTATGCTCTAATAACCAGCAAACCAGCATATTCACCTGCTGCACCTGAGTTTGGCTGGAATGAAACTGCTGCAAAACCTGTTATTTCACAAAGTGATTTTTCAAGTTCATTTATTAATATAGTGTACCCTTCGGCTTGTTCGGCCGGTACAAATGGGTGAATGCTGTTAAATTCAGGCCAGCTTAGCGCGAATAACTCGGCAGCTGCGTTAAGTTTCATGGTGCATGAACCCAATGGAATCATCGATTTATTCAATGCAAGATCTTTCGATTCAAGCGTTTTAATAAATCTCATCATAGCAGTTTCAGAGTGATAACTGTTGAATACCTTATCTTTCAGGAAGCTACTTTTCCTTTTCAGTTCATAAGGAAGAGAGTGTTGTCCCTGGCATTGTTCGGTAATTTCAATATTTGCATCAAACTCTTTTCTTGCTGCTGAAGCAAAAATATTAACGAGTGTTTTCAGATCTTCGAGATTAGTAGTCTCATCAATGCTTATGCTTATAACCTTTTCTGAAATATATCTGAAATTGATCTGGTTTTCAAGAGCAAGTTTCTTAATTTCTGTCATTCTGACAGTATCAGGAATCTCTATTCTAACAGTGTCAAAGAAAGTTTGGTTAAGTTGATTATAACCATACTTTAATACTTCTCTTGCAAGTAAAGTTGTGTGGGTATTTATACGGCAGGCAATTTGTTTAATGCCCGACGGACCATGATATACACCATACATACCCGACATGATTGCAAGTAAAGCCTGTGCAGTACAAATATTTGATGTAGCACGCTCACGTTTAATATGTTGTTCTCTGGTTTGAAGAGCCATTCGCAAAGCTCTCTTTCCTCTTGAATCAACCGATACGCCGATTATTCTACCCGGCATGTTTCTTTTAAAATCTTCACGTGTAGCAAAATAACCAGCATGCGGACCTCCATATCCAAGAGGAATACCGAAACGTTGGTTTGAACCCAACACAACATCAGCACCCCAATCGCCCGGAGGTGTTAATACTGCAAGACTCATTAGGTCGGCGGCAACAGCTACCATTACACCGGCAGCATGTGCTTTATCTGTAAATTCTTTATAGTCATGAATTTCACCAGTTTCATCAGGATACTGAACTATTGCTCCAAAAAATGAATTATCCAAAATAACTGTATTGTGATCGCCAAATACTAGCTCTATTCCAATAGGAATAGACCGGGTTTTCAATACATCAATAGTTTGAGGGAAAAGCTTTTCGGAGACAAAAAACTTAACTGCATTAGCTTTCACAGCATCACGTGAACGCGAATTATAAAGCATGATCATAGCTTCGCCTGCAGCAGTACCTTCGTCTAATAATGAAGCGTTAGCAAGCGGCATGCCAGTAAGATCACTGATCATTGTCTGATAAATAAGCAATGCTTCTAAACGACCTTGTGAGATCTCAGCCTGATAAGGAGTATATGAAGTGTACCAACCCGGGTTTTCAAGTATATTTCTTTGAATTACTCCAGGTGTGATGCTTGAGTAATAACCAAGGCCAATATATGACCTGAAAAGCTTGTTCTTAGCGCCAATTTCTTTTAAATGAGTTAAATACTCCCACTCATTCATGCCGTTAGGCAGATTAAGAGGTTTTGGCAGACGTATAGATTCCGGAATCGTTTCACTTATCAGCGCATCAACATCAGGAGCGCCAATTACTTCAAGCATTTTGGCAATTTCATGTTCCCGTGGACCATTATGGCGGTTAATGAAATCATTTGAGAGTTTCGACATTTTATGGTATTGTTAGAATACGTGAATGATAACTGAAATTTAGGGGCAAAGATAAATATTCTACAGCAATGCAAAAAGTTTAAAAGGTAAAGTTTTTAAACTTTAATGTTCTGATTAACAGAGATTAACAGTAATTAAGAGTAAATGGTTAATAACTTTTATAGATTTATTGACCATTAAAGCCTCTATATTTTTGTATTTGCATTTTAACCATTATTTATGTAGGTTTGTAACTATAAAAAAAATCAACTGAACATGGACCATAAGTGTTACCTTTATCTATCAATGACTCCCGAAGCTTTGATTGCTTCAATGTTACCTCCCGAAGAGTTTGGTGTATACTATGCTGTGGGTACAAATAAACGTACTAAAGGTCAGGCATTCTTCTTTGAAGTTGATCCTGATTTCAAGAGCGATTATTTTAACATGGATAGTATTGCTACCCGGTGTGTTCCTCATATTGATGGAAAACCCAAGAGGTCGGTTTACCTTTCAACCTACAGAGTGTTGGAAAACATACCTCTAAGTGCTTTTAAAAACCTCTATCTCACTACTGCCGATGGCAAAGTACTGGAGTTAACAAAATCGGAATACAAAACTGAGGGTAAGCCATTGCTGCACTTCTATCAACAGCTTTGTCCGGTTACTCCGCGTGTTGTTAGTAAACTCGATCCAATTCAATTTACTCAATGGGTAACCGATAGTAAAAATCCTATTTACTTCCCAAAACTGGTTTTTGTTGAGTTAATATTAAACCGTTTAGCCGAAGATCCTGTAAGTGCTCCTGTTGGTAACCTGCCTTATTCAAATAAGGATCACTTGCGCGACTGTCTTATTGGTTTGCACATGGGCTATCAGAAACCAACCAAAACTGTGAACCGCTTTTACCAGGGCGATGTTCTTTACCGGACAGTTAAAAATGGATTTTTTGTTGGGGCAAGCGACGGAATGATTTTCTATAAATTTCCTGAAACCGACGAACTTCAGAAACTCTACTATCCATGGTGGCGCTCAGCACTTAATCTGGAGTTTCCTGAAAAATAGCTTAGATAATTATATTTAATTATTGAAAAGGAGTGAGGCACTAAGCGGTTTCACTCTTTTTTTATTATGATAATTATCCTTTAAAAGAGGGATTCATTCGTGATTGATTCGGCTTAGCCTCGGTTTAGGTTCTGTTCAGGTACGTTTCAGGTACGCTTTAGCATCTGTTATATAACGAGGCTAAACAGAAGGTGAACAGAATGTAAACCGAGCCTGAACAGAACCAAAGCCAAATATGATACAAATGAATCCCATAGAAGCTTCAGATAAATTCATCTTTGTGCAAGTTGATTTCGTGAGTAGCTTCATGGTTTCATGCATCTGAGAACATGAAAAGAAGGGTTGTGTAATAGAATAATGAAGCAAATACCGGTTTTTAGAGCAAAAAAAAGGTTGTAACTTAATGGGTTACAACCTTTTTTATGGAAGGTAATTATTCTTATTAGAACAACTTCTTAATTCTCATACCATAGAATGAGCGGTATACGAAAAAGAGTCCTACAATAAAGAATATAGTGCCTATAATAGGTGAATAATTTGTTGCATTATCAGCTTTAGCTGCAATACTCATTTTTATAGCTATTTCAACTGCAAGCAAGCCAAATAGAGTTGAGAATTTGATAATTGGGTTAAGTGCTACTGATGAAGTATCTTTATAAGGATCGCCCACAGTATCACCAATAACTGTTGCATCATGCAAAGGTGTATTCTTTTCCTTAAGGTCAACTTCAACAACTTTCTTAGCATTATCCCAGGCACCTCCTGCATTAGCCATATACATTGCCTGGAACAAACCAAACACTGCTATTGATATGAGGTAAGAAACAAAGAAGTTAGGATCGAAAAAGGCAAATGCTAAAGTAAGTGAGAAGATTACAGCAAAGATATTCCACATACCTGCCTGTGCATACTGAGTACAAATTTTAACTACAGCTTTTGAATCCTCTATACTTGCTTCAGCTTTATCAAGCTGTATGTTTCTTTTTATGTACTCAACTGCACGATATGCTCCTGTTGTAACAGCTTGTATTGAAGCTCCCGAGAACCAGTAAATAACAGCACCTCCGGTAATGAATCCTAACAATACAGGGGCGTCGGTAAGGCTAAGATTAAGCAATCCCAGATTTCCGAGCAGAAGGATAATTGCAAAGATCATTGTAGTTGCACCAATAACCGCTGTTCCGATAAGTACCGGTTTAGCAGTAGCTTTGAAAGTATTACCTGCCGAGTCGTTAGCTTCAAGGAAGTGTTTGCCTTGTGAAAAATCAGGTCTAAAGCCAAAATCTCTTTGTATTTCACTTTCAATACCGGGTATTCTTTCAATTTGTGAAAGTTCGAATACTGATTGAGCATTGTCGGTAACCGGACCATAACTATCAACAGCTATAGTTACAGGTCCCATGCCCAGGAATCCAAAAGCAACCAATCCGAAAGAGAAGATAGCAGGGTATGCCATGATTTCGCCGAGTCCCATTGTTGATACAGCAAAAGCTGCAGCCATTAAACCAACTATAACAATACCTTTCCAGAAAGCTGAGAAGTTACCGGCTACAATACCTGAAAGAATTGTTAGTGAAGCTCCGCCTTCGCGTGAAGCTGTAACAATCTCATTAACATGACGTGATTTTGAAGAGGTAAATACTTTTGTGAATTCAGGAATAACAGCAGCTGCTAAGGTTCCCAAACTTATAATACTTGCAAGTTTCCACCATAAACCAATGGCAAGATCTCCTATAAGGATATAGCTCACGATATAGGTAACAATAATTGAAACCAAAGAAGTTATCCATACCAGTGAGGTTAGCGGTGACTCGAAGTCGAAATCGAGTTTACTACCGAAACGTGCTTTTGAAATAATCTGGTTAATAGCATAGGAGAATATAGAAGTAAACACCATTAATATACGCATAGCGAATATCCAAACAATAAGAGTAGGCTGCAGGTCAAGACCTATAGCAAGAACAATAAAAGAGATAAGAGCTACACCTGTAACACCGTATGTTTCAAAACCATCGGCAGTTGGTCCAACACTGTCACCTGCATTATCACCAACACAATCGGCAATAACACCCGGATTACGTGGATCATCTTCGCCAATAGCGAAAACAATCTTCATCAGGTCAGCACCAATATCTGCTATTTTAGTAAAGATACCGCCTGCAATACGGAGTGCTGAAGCTCCTAATGATTCGCCGATAGCGAACCCTATAAAGCATGCTCCTGCACTTTCGCCGGGAACAAATAAGAGGATGAAGATCATCATAATAAGTTCGACAGTGATAAGCAGAACACCAACGCTCATACCAGCCTGAAGCGGGATAGAAACAACATTCCATGGCTTTGAGAGCAGTGCTGCAAAGCTGGTACGGCTATTTGCAAGTGTATTGATCCTTATACCGAACCATGCAACGCCATATGAACCTAAAATACCAAGAATAGACCACAACAGAACAAGCATTACCCTGTCGATCTCCATGTGATTAAGTCCATAGAAATAGTAGAAGATTGCAGATCCAATTATAAGGAACAGAATTATAAGGAATTTACCTTGCTGATACATGTATGTTTTGCACGTTTCATAAATAATGTGCGAAACAGAGAGCATTGAATGGTGAGATGGAAGTTTCTTAATTCTTATGAATTGCCAAAGACCAAACATCATACCCAGCACAATAATAAATATACCCCATGCAAGTAATGTATGGCCATTCATTCCAAGACTGTTGAAATAACTATCGCTTAGGTCAGGAATAGGAAGATCAGCTTCACTGGCATAAGTAAAAAATGGTAAAACACTTAAGAGTAGGAGTGTTAATAATCTCTTCATAGGCATGAATTTACGTTTTTGGATATGATAATTAAAAAGATTCCACAAATTTATTGAATAAAGTGAAAAATGCAACCTAAAATTTCGCGACTTATCAACAAAAATCCTTGATAAATAACTATAATTGAATGGTTCTGGAGTCTGAAAAGGTTGAAAAATATCAATTTCTCAACTATTTTCGCAAACGTTTGCGCTGTAAAATGTTTATACTGTATTCTTTTAGTTTTTTGTAAACATTAGAAAAATAAAAGAAAAATGAACTTTTAAGTGTCAATTTATTTTTAATTTTAACACCTTAAATTTTAAATGTATTCGGGATGGAGAAAATTCCATTAAAATTGCTTGGAATGATTAATAGTCAGTCGCAAAGTGGCGCTTACACACTTATATTGGGTGAAAGCGAAGGCAAGCGAAGGCTACCTATCTTAATTAACACTTTTGAAGCTCAAGCGATATTATTTCACATTGAGCAGATAAAAATACCCAGGCCATTGACTCATGATCTTTTTAAGAATTTTGCCGATACATTTGCAATTGAGTTTCAAGAAGTCATTATAAGCAAATTTGCTCAGGGTATTTTTTACGCAACTTTAGTTTGTTCGGATGGTGTTTCAGTTAGGGAAATTGACTCCCGAACATCAGATGCTATTGCACTTGCAGTTCGTTTTAACTGTCCTATCTTTACTTACGAGGAGGTTCTTTCGGGTGCAGGAGTTTCAGTTGAAGAAGAGCCTGATATCGATGAACTTGCAACAGGGGGTATTGATGTTTCAGATGAATATGATTACAACAAGTTTTCAATTAGCGAACTTGAACAGATGATGCGAGAAGCTATTGAACATGAGGAATATGAAAAAGCTTCCCAGTTGCGTGATGTTATAAAAAAACGCAAATCTTCCTAAAACCTACAACCATCTTATGACCAGGAAATTACTGTTGACAACAATCATTGTATTGTTATTGTCGCCGCTGCTTTTTGCTCAAAGTGATTCAACTGTTGTTGATACAGTTAAATCTGCTTCAAGTGTTAAGCTATCATTGCCATCATCAATTGATTCAACTACGGGTATTACCCTAAATGGTATTCTTAGGGGATTACTAGGTATAGTGTCACTTCTTGGAATTGCTTATTTATTCAGTTCAAACCGTAAGGCGATTAATTGGAAAGTTGTTCTTATAGGTCTAACTATTCAAATAGTACTTGCTATTGGTATTTTATATATCCCCCCAATTAGATATGCGTTTGAGTTTGTTGGACGCATATTTGTTGCCATTCTTGACTTTACAAAAGCTGGCAGCGAGTTCCTGCTTGGAGGATTAATGAATATTGATAGCTATGGTTTTATATTTGCTTTTCAGGTATTGCCTACTATTATTTTCTTTTCTGCTTTAACAAGTCTTTTATTCTACCTGGGAATCATTCAGAAGATTGTTTATGGACTTGCCTGGCTTATGACCAAAGCAATGAATATTTCGGGTGCCGAAAGCTTGTCGGTAGCCGGAAATATATTCCTCGGACAAACAGAGTCACCTCTTATGATAAAAGCTTATCTCGAAAAGATGAACCGATCGGAAATCTTACTTGTAATGATAGGAGGGATGGCTACTCTTGCCGGTGGGGTACTTGCTGCTTATATCAGTTTCTTGGGCGGAAATGATCCGGTTCAGCGGTTATTATTTGCCAAGCATCTTTTAGCAGCATCAGTAATGGCTGCACCGGGAGCAGTTATAGTTTCTAAAATACTTATTCCTCAAACCGAACCTATTAGTAGTAATATAGAGATCACTAAAGATAAGGCCGGAAGCAATGTTCTTGATGCAATCTCTAATGGTACTTCCGAAGGGTTAAAGCTTGCAGCTAATGTTGCAGCTATGCTCTTAGTGTTTATTGCTTTTATTGCATTTATAAACTACTTGCTGCTTAAAACAGGTAATCTGTTAAATTTAAACGATACTGTTGCTTCTATTACCAATGGTCAGTATAAAGTGCTCTCGCTACAGGTAATTCTTGGATATATCTTTGCACCTCTAATGTGGCTGATTGGGGTAAGTACCAACGATATTCTTATGCTTGGTCAGTTACTGGGCGAAAAGATTATTATGACCGAGTTTATAGGTTATGTGAGCCTGGCAGAGTTGAAAGAAAGTGCCAGATTAACTAATCCGAAAAGTATTCTTATGGCTACCTATATATTATGTGGTTTCGCAAATTTTGCATCTATAGGTATACAAATAGGAGGTATTGGATCGCTTGCACCGGGTAAGAGAGTTCTTTTATCACAGTTTGGTATGAAAGCTTTATTGGGGGGAACACTTGCTTCACTCTTCTCTGCAACAATCATAGGGGTGATCATGGGTTAAACTTAAGAAAATTAAAAAGAGCCGGTAAACGGCTCTTTTTACAACAATTCATCTTTCAAACTCACCAAAAATTAGTTATTCTTCACATCTTGTCTTCATATAGGAGCGGGCAGCTAAACCATAACTATTCATTATATAATTGTTCACGACTTCTCTTGTGCTGAAGGGTATATCATTTACATTCTTTTCTTCTTCTTTAGTTACTATCTTCTGTGCATAAGTGTATGCGGCAGCTATTTTTGCTGTATTAAAAGGGATGTCATCTATATAAGCTTCTGGTTCGGGTTTCTGTAACCCGGCATATAGGGTATTTAACGCTACCGTTCTTGTGTCGAAAGGTATATCATCAACATAACTCTCTTCCTCAAGGGCCGGCATCAATATCATCTTGTTATTTAATGCAAGAGTGTCAACTCTGTTTGAAGATCTGTAAACATTACCACCTGATGATAATATTGTAGTGATTACTAGGAGTGCTGAGATTAATGTTGCTTTAGTTTTCATGGCGCTTAATTTTATCGGTGTTCATAATGCATTAAGCTAAAAGTGTGCCAAAGTTATGTAGCCCTTTATTATCAAGGGTTTCAGAACTTTTATATGCAATTGACCAGATTATAGTGTTCGTTTTCGGATACTATTTTTGCATTAGCGGACGGACAGTAACTACCTTAAGCAACATCTTTGTGATCATTATAATGCAGAAAGTCGCACTATGTTATATAGTGCGACTTTCTGTATTGAAAACAGTATTAATCTTAGTAGTTCATTTATTTCTGATGACTACATCTTTATCAGTTTTCCTGAGTAGATAGCCTTGCTGCCCTTTACTGTGATATAATACATGCCTTGACGCAGACTTGCAGTATTAATAACAACTCTACCTTCGGTAACATACCAGTTAAGACCACTGATGTTGCGTCCCGTGATATCCGATACAATCAATGACGGGTTAATAAGCAGCTCATTGCACTCAATAACTGCTCTATCGCTTGTTGGATTAGGAATAATCTTAACCTGGTTAAAACTAATTTCATAAAGCGAGTTACATTGTTCGAATGTTACGTTTATCTCTTGTTCTGATACACAAACGCCATTAGTAACTGCGGCTTTAACAACAATAACTGTATTGTTGCCTGTAACTTGATAAGTTTGACCTGTACCTTTTAATTGACCATTTTCATACCAGTTGGCTGAGTTGAAATTACCGCCAAGATTAAGTGTATATGATAAATCATTACAAATAGTTGTATCGTTACCCAAAGTAAACTGCGGCATTTCATCGACGGTTATTGTAATTGTGGCAACTGCGAAATTACCAAAGTTGTCATATACAGTAACTGCATAATCAGTTGTTACTTCGGGCGATACAGTTATTGATTGAGTGTTGGCCATATTGCTCCAAATATAATTGTATGGTGGTTCGCCACCTGCACCCTCAGCAGTTAAAGTTGTTGATTGGCCATTGCAAATCTGTTCGGATGTTGCATTAATAGATACCGATAAAGGAACTATAATTCTAACTGAGTCAATATAACTGATAAAGTAAGTTGAATTCTCTTCGGTAATGGTTAGAAGCGGTTCTCTGAAAGATGGATTAAGCCAATGGTATTCAGTAATGTACCTTTCGATAGGGATGCCCATTTGTATTGTATCGAGATATAAACTATCGCGTTCATAAATGACCGATTTCATTCTTAAAGTAGGGTATGTACCATAAGGTGTGGTGAGCATTCCTGATCCATCAACGGTATTAACACGTTTGCGGTACATGTTAAATGATGCAGTTGTACCATATTGAAAATCTATAGTTGAAATGCTTGAATCGGCAGGTGAATTCTCAGTAAGTGGAAATGTATAGATCTTTTCGGGCTGAGAAAACTTTAAAGGTATAGGTAAACCTGATAAAGTTGCTGCATACCCTGCACGGGTATATCCGGTATTATTATTTTTATAGAATTCGTAAGCATCAGTAATTTGAGCTTCAACAAATGCAAACTGGTTAACTTTAAGCGCAAGATTCGTAACCAGAGGGTTGAAAGTTATCTGATAAAAGAATGGGGTTTGCGTAGGATTAACGTATTGTTTAACATATTGGGTGTCGGCACGAAGAGCTGAATAATCCCAGGTGAAATTAAATGCTGTAATCGAAGGGTCAGGGATTTCATTAATAAGCTTTAGTGCTTCACTAACTCTGATCGTATCACCCGGGCGAGGCATATTATTCGTAGTAATTGATATTTGCGAAAATGCTTGATTATCAAATGTTATAATCGAAACGCAAATAAGGATGAACAAGTAAAAATATCTCATAAGGCCTTAGGTTTTTATGAGATAAATATAGGAGATTTATTCAGAAACAACAGGTTTTTTCTTTCTTCTTTGAAAAATTTCAGAGAACTTGTCGAATTCATATTTGTAATAGATTCCTACACCCTGTTTGTACTTGTTTGTGGCGTACGAAGTAGAGCTTACATCAAATGGATTTGATTTATTAAAAACTCTCACCCTGAAGCGCCCATCGTTAGTGAGCTTAACATCTACAACAACATCACCAACAATATTACTTGTGTTATGTGTAGTTGCGGTAGTGTACATACCAACGTTTCCGTCGATAGTCACCCTATCGTTGAAGAAAGAAGTTGTAACAGCCACCTCAACTTCTTCATCGGTAAGAGCATCGCCGGTTCTGTACTTAACACCAATGTCAACATCATCGCTAATCTGCGATAATATGTTGCTCAACTGATCGGTTAACATTTCAATTGATGATGAACCTACACTGCTGGCAAGAGTAGGAGAGGAACTTAATGCAAATGTTTTAAGAACTAAGAGGGAAACCATTTGCTGTGTCATCAATACCTGATTTGTTGTATCAATTGCTGCATAAATTAGTTGATTAAGCTCGGTATTTGCTTCCGGTAGTTTAATACTGAATGAGATATCAGGATTATAAAGATCATTTTCAAGTTTAATAATACAGTCAACAGGTATTGATTTACCCGCATACTGTTCGGGCAGTCCTTTCATTGATGCCCTTACTCTATACACTGCATTAAGATTTATATTTGCTTCATAAGGACTTCCAAGAAATGAAATTGTACTGCCATCCCTGATAGTAAATACCCTGTTAATTACATTGCCTAGTGTAAAAAGGAATGAACCCTGATCCATTCTATAGTCACCATATATTGACATATCACCTTGTTTGTTGATGCCAATTTGTAGATTTCCGGTGCCTGTACCTTTTATGTTACCGATATTTTCAGGCAAGAATAGCTGTATACTTGCATCTCTGGTTACCTGAAGGTCTATATTTACTTCAGTACCGGATTCGTCAGGTATATATTGGTCAGGAGCTTTATCTTTTTCAGGCTGATTGCCTATAAATCGGATAAAATTATTTTCTGAAGCACCAACAGCCAGATTAATTGGAATGTAGACATTAGTGTTTGGGTCACTTCGTGCATCGATATCTATTGCTACATCCTCAAATGATCCGCTGATCTTTACTTTTCCTGTTCCAAAAGCTTTGCCGTAAAAGAGGTTGTTATTCTTAAAAGTCGTATTTAAACCATTGATTCTGTTTACGTCTATGTCAATATTCATATCGATATTACGGAAATGCTTATGCTTCAAGCTAAAATCGAGTTTACCGGTATTACCTAATGAGTCGGATATAATGATGTTATTTGCGTAGATATGTTCGGGATCAATTGTAAACTTGTCGGCAAATGAGTAGGAAACGTTCAGATAGTCAATTTTCATTTGTGTACGAAGCAACTCTAACTCTCCGGTTATAACAGGATCTTTGAATGTACCAAGAAGTTTTAAATTTCCACTGGCTATACCGCTTATATTTGAGGCAACTCCTCTGAGGAATGGTGCGAGCGAAACAAGCTTATAGTTAAGCACCTTAACATCAAGATCGAAGTTACCTTCATCTCGTTTGGCAGTATATATAAGGCCTTTGGCAGATATTGGCATGTGAGTGCCAATATTCCCTTTGTAAACGATATCGGCATTGATGTCAAGAGCTGAAATTTCATTGTTCCATTTGCTTCTGATTATAGCATCACCCATTCTCTCTTTGTTGAATGCAAAGTCTTTAACTTCAACAGTTGCTTCAACTTTCATTGTGTTGTAGATATCGCGGATGGAGATTGCACCTGTTAGCAAGCCATCAAAATCTACATTTCTGACATTAATCAGCATATCGGCATTTGATACATCAAGGCCCTCGAAATAAAGAGTGAGTATATCGCTTGGATTATCGGAAATCTTACCTGCAAGTCGCAATTTTTGGTTCTTTCCTGAAATTTCTATATTATCGATAAAAACAGAATTGCTATCAATAATGATGTTACTTTTTTGATCAACTTCCCACGGGCTTTTATTTATCACTATATCGAATTTCTCAAAATTGGCCTTAATTCTTGGGAATTCATTAAACGAGAAGAATCCATTGATCTTACCTATGTTACTATTATCTGTTTCATTATCATCCCAATTAAGGGCATACTTAACACTATCGCCCTCCATATAGGTATTGAGGCTAAGATTTTCAAGCCTTAGTCTGTCGGAGTCTTCTGCTTCATTTTCTTTGAGTTGCAATGATGTTACTCCAGTAGTCATTTGAATTGAGGAACCGGTGTTTCGGGCTTTCAGATACCAATCGTTGAACATAAACCCTTCATAAGAGACTTTTTTAGCCAGGGCATTAAGTGTAATGAGGTTATTTCTAGAGTTATAACTACCGAAAATTGAAGCCGACGACTGCAGACTTAACTGTGGTAAGAATATTTCGGTTAAGGGGGTAAAATTCTTTATCTGGATATTGTATTCGAATAGTTGTTCCTTGGTAAGCTGTTGTTGTTTTGCATCGCTAAGTTTAAGTGAAGGCAGATATAATTCTATTACATTCGTAATAGAGTTATAAAAATCGGCAAACGAAAATATACCGTAGAATGATGCGTCAACAAGATCGCTATTTAAAGCAAGCTTCTTTGTTTCACCGGCTATTTGCTCAGTTGATAATTCTATCTTGCTGATATAATAAGATTTAGAACCTTCTGTATAATTTGTACTGTCGAAACGTAGGTATCCTAGCAGGTTATCGATATTAGAACCTCTGAAGTTAAGGTCCATTTTGGTTGAGATTCGGGAAGTAGAATCATGTTTCCATAGGTTGAGCTTGCTGAGGTAAACATCGTGAAGAACTGCAGTAAAGTTCATTGTTGGTATTTTATCTGTAAGATCTACCATCCCTTCGAAATCAAGACTTGCAAGCTCGTCTCTCATACTGAGGGCTCCTATGAACTGCTTGTTATTCAACTGTCCATTTATCGAAATGCCATTGAACTCGTTATTTAAAAGCACTACTTGCTCAATCACTGCATTCAGATTGAGATTATTGTGCTTATCATTAAGTATTTCACCATTAACTGACGATTTTATACTAACCTTTCCAACCTTATCGCTTATATTGAAAGTTCTCCCAAGATCCCAACGCTGAAGTTTAAAATCACCGCTATAGGTTAGGAGCTTACCTTTTCCTGTTTTTAAACTAATATCAGTTTCAAGATTTCCAATAGAGGTTTTAAAATCGGCCGATGATACAAAATCATAAATAAAACCTGTAAAGAATCCCTTTATATCAACCAATCCTACATTTCTTACTTCTTTGGGTAGGTCAATGAGTGACTTTCCCGGGAGTCTGAAATTAGTGAGATCATAATAATCAGTAGTCAGGTTGCTGACCTTTAAGTGAATAAAAGTCTCCTGAATATCAGGCAACCCATCCATAGTGATGTCGCCTTTAAAGTAAGTATTGTTACCTAGCGAAAACTGAAAATCTCTTGCATTTAAAGATGAGATCTTGCCTTTTACGTTCCCTTCGAAATGAATAAGATTCTCCATTCCTTCAACTTCCCTGGCAAAGTATCTTATCTCATTTAAATCGAGATGCGAAGGCTTGAAGCGTGCATCAATCCTTATACTGTCGATGAAGTGGTTGAAAGCGTTGAAAGTATTAAATCCAAAAGTAAGATTGAGCTGCAAGTCACTTCCGGGTGTCATAATATGAAGATTCTCGGCAGTTATTTTATTTGATGTTATCAGGGCTTTAGTTGTAAGTTTATAAAGTACAAATCCTGACTGTTCTTTAGCTGATAAGTTCAGGATATTCAGACTTATATCACCTTTGTCAACACTAATTTCATTGGCATTAAGATAAATATTGCTGACATTTATATGGTTATAATCCATAGCACCTGATATGGTATCATAATGCTCATTAATGTACCTGACTGAACAGTTATTGAGTTTAATGCCATTTAGACTTACTAGCCATGGCTCAGATTCAGGCGATTGAGGTTTACCTGCGAAGTAATCGGCAATAAATGTATAATTAAAGGTGCTATCTGACTCATACTTGATAAGATTGATACTCGCATCGCTGATTGTTAACTGACCGAGTTTCAGGTGCTTTTTTGATATATTGATTTTAATAAGGTCAAGTTCAAGGGATTTGCCTGCAACAATTGCAGCAGCATGCCTGTCGTTGACTATGATATCTTCGAGAACTATATTAAAAAACCAGGAAATATTAACACCACCCACACTAACTTTCGTATTCAATTCTTTTGAAAGCCATGCAGCAGATGTTTGAGCCAGGTAAGTCTGAACTCCCGGACTCCTGAAGACAAGATATAAACATAAAAGATTACCGATCAATGCAATAAGCACTAAAACCGGAATATATACATACTTTTTTATAACTTTGCTCGTTTTTTGAAGGTTACATCAAATACTATGCAATAACTTGCAAAAATCCGAAATTTAGTTGTAAAATTTTTAAAATAAATAGAATTCAGGTGGAATATATTCTCGGTATAGAATCTTCGTGCGATGATACATCAGCAGCAGTGCTTAATGGCACTCTAATAATGTCGAATGTAATTGCCAATCAATCAGTACATAATTCTTTTGGCGGGGTTGTTCCAGAACTAGCTTCACGTGCTCATCAACAGAACATTATACCTGTAGTTGAGACTGCAATAAAAAGAGCGGGGATCTCAAAAGAACAACTTAAAGCAATAGCTTTTACCAGAGGACCGGGTTTGTTAGGTTCTTTATTGGTAGGCACTTCATTTGCAAAGTCGTTTGCCTATTCGCTTAATATTCCATTAATTGAGGTTAACCACATGGAAGCTCATGTTCTTGCACATTTTATTACCGAGGAGAATAAGCCGGCTAATATACCTGAGTTTCCATTTCTGTGCTTAACTGTTTCCGGTGGGCATACTCAAATAGTTAGAATTGATAGCCACTTCAATATGACCATTATTGGCCGAACCATAGATGATGCTTCAGGTGAAGCATTTGACAAGGCTGCTAAAATACTGGGACTGCCATATCCTGGTGGTCCCTTGGTTGATAAGAATGCCAAACTCGGTAATCCGAACAGGTTCACTTTTTCAAAACCCAATATTCCGGGACTTGATTATAGTTTTAGTGGATTAAAAACATCTTTCCTTTATACAGTTCGTGACTTGCTTAAAAACGACCCGCATTTTCTCGAAAATGAGGAAAATATGGTCGATCTATGCGCATCAATACAGCATGCAATTATCGATACACTTATGAAGAAGTTAATAATGGCTGTTAAAGAAACAGGTATTCGTAACGTTGCTATTGCCGGAGGTGTTTCAGCGAATTCTGGACTTAGAAATGCTATGCTTGAACAAAAAAATAACGGTTGGAATGTATTTATACCTGAATTTCAGTTCACAACAGACAATGCTGCCATGATTGCTGTTGCAGGTTACTTTAAATATTTAAAGAGTGATTTTGCCGGATTAACTGTAGCACCCTTTTCGAGAGGTGCTTAACTAATGCATATTGTTAATCAGAAATATAGAAAAGCACTTTGAAATTTAGTTATCAGTAATTACTTCAAAATTCTCTCTCTTCATTTTCTTAAGAACACCATTCTTCAGATCAAAAGTGAATTTCTTCTGTGGTACTCTGTTTTGAGGTAGATTTTTGCGCACATACTCATTCATGAGATAATCGAATATCCATTGTGAATGCAGAGAACCAAGCGAGTGAGCAGCATTGTACAATTTGTCAATTGAAAGGCTGTCAATAGTATATCTGTAGCTATAACTACCTGTTAGAGGATAATAGATAAAATTGCCCTTAAAATCATCGGTTATTATCCTGGTGTTAAATAGAACTATAGGGCTTGAATCAACGTTGTTTAATCCCGCTAATTCAAGCCAGTTGTTCATGTTAATAGCTGTGATAAATATTGGTTCAGACTGGGTTAAGAGGTAATCGTATGAAGTATATTTATTTATAGAGTCAAAATACTCCTCTACTTGTATTTGTGCATAATTGATAATCAAAGATGTATTGTTTTTCTGTTCAAGAAACTTATCGGCCGACTCATCATTATACGTCTTATATCCAAAATACCTTAACCCATTTGAAAGGCTGTTCATAAAGAGCGAAATATAAACCGAATCGTTTATGTATTGAACGACATCACTTGTAAAGTAAGAAATTGAATCTTTTTCATATTGGCTATAACTGTCGAAATTCTCAAGAAAGGGAACCTTGTAACTGTTTTTATATATAAAGTCGGGAGCCACAAGCAAGATAGCCTCTGACTTTTTATTGTTAAGGTATCTGGACGCAAGTCTGCGTTCGGGACTGCACGAAGCAATTACCGTTAACAGTGTAAATAGTATAAACAACTTACCTAATTCCCTCATAATCCAATATTTGGTATAGCCTGTTTGGTTATATTATGCTTCTGATTCAACCTTGTTATTCATCTCAAGCAGAGCTTTGCCAAAATTAACACCAAACTCATAACCTCTGTGTAATTGATCATTATGAGGAGTAAATTTGAAGAAAACAGGTTCCTGAACCATTTTAAGCTTGAGGTTTAAGAGGTTTGATTCAATTAGTTTTGCACCTTCACCACTCCAGCCATAAGAGCCAAAACACCCTGCAAGCTTACCTCTGTCGCGAATTGGATTGATAAGAGCAAAAAGCTGATAAATCTGTAATAGAATATTCTGATTTATTGTCGGAGAACCAATTATAAATCCTGATGCCTTTGATAGATGAGTATCGATTTCGCTAAGAGGCATTGATTCAATGTCGCAAACATGAACTTCAATATCACCGGCGTCTCTAACTCCATCTGCTATACTCTCTGCTATCAATTTAGTATTCTGATATGCTGAGACATAAGGAATAAATACTCTTGAGCCAACCGGATCAGCAATTGCTTCGCGTGAAAGTTTCTCAGAAAGATCAACCTTCTCTTTCCATGTTGATCTTAAAATTGGGCCGTGTCCGGTACAGATGACATCAATATTTAATGATTTTATCTTTTCAATCGCTTTAAGCATGAATTTGCTGAAAGGCTTAAGGATAACATCAAAATAATATTTAAACGCATCATGATAATCGCCGGTAAGGTCATCATACATTGCTTCATGGCAATAGTGAGCGCCGAATGAGTCGCAAGTAAACAGTACCTTATCTTCTTCAAGATATGTATATATTGAGTCGGGCCAATGAAGATTAGGAGCACTGATAAAATGTAAAGTTTTATTTCCTAATGAAAGAGTGTCGCCATCTTTTACTTGCATTGACTTAAATTCAATACCCATCATATCTTTAAGATATCTTATTGCATTGCCTGAGCCAACAACCACTGCATCGGGAGCAAGTTTAAGCAGGTTTTCAACATTACCTGAATGATCTGGCTCAGTATGATCGAGTATAATATATTTTATATCGGCAGGATTTATCTGCGACTTGATCTTGTTGATGTAATTATCCCAAAATTTAAGTTTTACAGTTTCTACTACTGCAATTTTATCAGCCTTAATGAGGTATGAGTTATAAGTAGTGCCATATTTAGTTTCCATCACAACATCAAAAGTCACGATATCATAATCTAATGCACCAATCCATTTTACATCATTTGTGATGTCTAATACTTTATTGTCAGCCATTTCTAATCTGTGTTATTTATGTAGTTGATTGTATAGTTACATTTTTTAGAATTCGAGTGTCATTTGAACTGCATCATCGTCAGCTATATCTTTTCTGTCTTTTGGAGGAAGTTCAATGTCAATCTCCTCTTCAGGCTCCTGTTGTATTGCATTATGAGGAATCTGAGGTTCATAAGGAATAGGATCAAGCATTACAACTTTTTTTACACCGAAAGTAGTTAATCGTTTACCCTTTGCTTTAAAGCTTTTTACCTCAATAAATCCTGCAGCTTCAACAGTTTCGTCAGAAATTACTCTGTTGTTTAATTTCTCATCGAACATTATCTTAAATACGGGCAGCCAGTCTGTTGATACCTGTATTAGACGTGAGCCCGGATCTTCATTAAGGAAGTCGGTTTTTTTATCTGTTGGTTCTATAAGAAAGCGCTTAAGATAATACTGTTGCTTTTCGCCGTTATAATAAACTGCCGTAACAGGTTTTTGAGGCTCAAACTTCTCAAGTATCAAAAGATCCTCTTCAAAATGAGTGCCTAAATCATAATTGTATAGTCTATAATCGCCTGACTGCATGATAGCCAGTATTTTATCGTCAGATGAGAAAGCGCCAAGATGCTTTCCTCTGCTTTCTGTATTTAATCGGCGAATAGAGTCATCAAACCATATATCGCGTGCACCAAGAGTTGATAAACCAGCTTCAGCTAGCGTGATTTTCTTTACCGGGTGCTTTGTAATAATATTACCTTGAGAAGTGCGACCCTTAATCATAAGTTCGCTAAAACTAAAATCGAAAGTGGTCTTTTTTAACCTTGGCTGTGGCTTAAGGAAAACTCTCACTATTTCGGCTTCACCATTCGGATTTGCAGTAAAATATAGCATTTTTGAATCAGGAGTACCTTTTGTAAGTACATACTCCTTATCGCGGTTAATACCTAGAACTGCAAACCTTTTAGCATAAGTAGCTCCACCTTTGCCATCCTGATATATCATGTTATATATAGTACGCTCATCATTTTTGCGGAATACATCAATATGAACAACATTCTTTCCGACAAAAGATTTCTCAGCAACTTTTGTAACAATGAAGGTTCCATCTTCTCTGAAAACTATGATGTCATCAATGTCAGAACAGTCACATACAAACTCAGATTTGCGCAATGATGTGCCTGCGAATCCCTCTTTGCGGTCGACATAATATTTCTGATTTGCAGCAGCAACCATTGTTGCTTCAATAACATCGAAATTTCGCAGTTCGGTTTTACGTTCTTTCCCTTTGCCGTACTTACGTTTGATATTCCTGAAATATTCTATCGCATACTCGGTAAGGTTTTCGAGATAGTGTTCAATCTGAGCCTTCTCATCCGATAAGTTACGCATATACTCCTGTGCCTTATGGGAGTTGTAAACCGAGATGCGTTTTATCTTTATTTCAGTTAATCGGAGAATGTCGTCGATGGTTATTTCTCTGTAAAATTGAGGCTTGAAAGGCTCAAGACTTTTATCGATGGTTTGAAGTGCTTCTTCCCAACTCGGACTATCTTCAATTTGATGATATAATCTGTTCTCGATAAAGATTTGTTCTAATGAAGCGAATAACAAAGATTCCATCAGTTCTTTGCGTCTTATCTGAAGCTCAAGCTTAAGTAATTCGACAGTCGCATTGGTTGACACCCTAAGGATATCTTTAACACTACTGAATCGAGGCTTACCATCCTGAATAACACAGTTATTTGGAGAGATTGAGATTTCGCAATCTGTAAAGGCATACAAAGCATCGATGGTGGTATCGGGAGAAACACCCGGTGCGAGGTGAATCATTATTTCGACTGCACCTGCAGTATTGTCATCTATCTTTCTGATTTTTATCTTTCCCTTGTCGTTTGCATTAACTATCGAATCAATTAGTGATCCTGTAGTTGTGCCAAACGGTATTTCTGTGATAACGAGCGTTTTCTTATCGAGTTGATTAATCTTTGCCCTGATTCTTATTTTGCCGCCCCTCAGACCTTCATTGTATTTGGAACAATCAGCAAGACCGCCGGTGAGAAAGTCGGGGTAAATTTCAAAATCTTTATCTTGTAAAATCTTAATTGAAGCATCTATAAGCTCTATAAAATTGTGAGGTAAGATTTTAGAAGCCAAACCTACTGCAATTCCCTCAACCCCTTGTGCTAATAACAAAGGGAACTTAACAGGAAATGTGATAGGCTCTTTATTCCTTCCATCATAGGAAAGTTTCCAATTTGTAGTCTTAGGATTAAAAACAACCTCTTTGGCAAATTTGCTAAGTCGTGCTTCAATATAACGAGGTGCTGCGGCACTGTCACCGGTTAAAATGTTACCCCAGTTACCCTGAGTTTCGATAAGCAGATCTTTTTGCCCTAACTGTACAAGTGCATCACCTATTGAAGCATCGCCATGTGGATGATATTTCATGGTATGTCCAATAATGTTGGCAACCTTATTGAAGCGACCATCATCTAACTCATCCATTGCATGTAATATCCTGCGCTGAACCGGCTTAAAGCCGTCAATTACTTCCGGTACAGCCCTTTCAAGTATTACATATGATGCGTAGTCGAGAAACCAGTTTTCATACATGCCCGATAGTTGAATTGTTTTGTGTAATTCACCTTTCTCGGCTTCATGTACTTCAGGCACCTCTTCAGGTAATTGATTATCAGGGTTATTTAATTCTTGATCTTCCGACATCTCTCTATTCTAATGGTGCGATCTTTCAAACGCTATTTTCTAAATACTTAGTTGTGTGAGTTTTAGTGGCTCTATACTACTACTTTGCTTTTTTTGAAAAATACAAGCAGCAGGACTTCAGTTATAAGTGACAAAATTGCTGCTATTATTAACCATTTCCAAATTTTGTTATCCTGATTATGCTCGTTAATTACATTGTTAAGTGGCTTTGGGCTTATTTCAATAAGATTAAGTCCGGTTGCTTCTTTTATTTTTTCAAGTTCATCGAAAGAAGCAGTTTTTAGGTCTGATTCTTTCCTGTTATAATTGAATGCGAGCATATCAATAGTACGATCATCGGTTGAAACCTGATAAATACCTGCTTCATTAATTTGGTCGTTTATGAAAATGTTAGCTTTACCGTCGATCATTCTAAACTCTGGAATAAACTGGAAATCACTTTCCTTTTTCGAAACTCTTATGACATTGTCTGCCTTTAGCAACTCTCCTTGGATAGGTACCGGGTTTTTGTAATCGTTGTAATACATCAGACTATGAGCTTTTTCGCTTCTGAAAGCGATGTTTAGCATGGTTGGAACAAAAAGTGCATGCCTTACAAAATTTCCTGCCTTATCATTTAAAGGAGCTGTCATCAAATATACAGTTCCATTTATATAGGTATTGCTGCTAAGCAATGGATTCCCATTGGCAAGTTGAAGTAATATTTCACTTTTGCTTGCAGATGAGTGAGCAAGTGTAAAGTGTCTGGTTATAACAGGCATATCGAGATTATCTGCCTTTAAACCTCCTTGTTCAAAAACTTCAGAGTATAACGGATGATTGGTATTAACCCGTGAAACTTTAACAGCGGATTCCTCTAAGCCTGTTATTAAATCACTACCAAGTTGGGAAAGTAAATTATTTACATTTGAGATATCCGCGTCGTTAGAAGGTACAATTATAAGACTTCCACCATTTTCAACAAACTTGGTTAGTTCTTGCATCAATCCTGATCCTGCACTCTTTAATCCGTTAAGAATTATAAGTTTATAAGATGGTAACGAAGAAAAGTCTATCTGTCGAAGAGTAGTGTTGGATAAATTGATGATTGAATCTACTTTAAAAACCGAGTTTATATAGCGATCATCCTCAGCGTCATTAATGCATAACACCCGTATTTGGGCCGATATGTTGAAAGTAAAATAATAGATATCATCATAAGTAACAGGATAATCGTCAATTTCGATGTATCCTGATTGAGTGCCGGGTTTAGTATTAGTAAAAGTAAAAGTAAGTTCGGTGGAACTACCTGCATCAACATCCACACTTGCAACAGCTCTTTGAGTATTTTCAACCATTAACCTAACAGGAATCTTTTCTAATCTTATATCAGATGCATTTGTAATTCTAACATTCATTGTCGTTTGCTCATTGAGCTGTAACACAGGATTATTGAACCAACAGGTATCAATGTAAAGATTATTGCCGGAAGCCGGTTTAAGTGGAATGAGATAACCACTTCCCGACAGACTATCGGGCAGTTCATGTAGTATTGTACTTTTTTGAAAGTCACTCACATAATGAACAATGGCATTTTTTTGCTTCTCATTCTCGAAAGCACTCAATTGCCGAGATACAATTTCTGAAAATGATCTAACTGAAGAAGACACTCTTATATCGTTAAGCATAGTTAGAAACTCATCACGACTAACCAAGCGTTGATGATTTCCTTCAAAATCATTTGTTATGAGATGAAATAAATCGTCTTGCTCATATGCTGAAGCTATCTCACGTGCCTTATCTTTTGCCTCTTCCATTAAAGAACCGTTAGTTCCCTGAGCCTCCATGCTGAAAGAATTATCGACAAAAACGCTTATAACTCTTGATGTTGCCTTCGTTGTTGTTTTACTTGATGACAAAAATGGCTGTGCAAATGCAAGTACAATAAAGATAATTGCTAATATTCGGGCAGCCATGACAAGCAGATGAAGTAGGTTACTCTGTTTCCGTGTTTGTTGTTTAAGCTCCTTCAGGTACCGCACATTACTAAACATTACCTTACGGTATCTCCTGAAATTAAAGAGATGCACCGCTATAGGAATAGCAACTGCAATAAGTCCGAGTAACAACCATGGATTCAGAAACTGCATTTTCAGGTAAACTTTTTAAGAGATGCAAATTTAGACATTAATCGGCAATTTATAACTTTCAGATTTATCGATAGTTTAAGACTAAAGCCAAAAATAATTAAAATAAGGGTGGTTTAGTTTATTTTTTAACTTTGAGTCAATAAAGTGTTACAAAGCAAAATACTATGAAGATTCCATTTACCACCGAACAATTCTTTGGAATCATTGAAAAGTACAATATTTCAGTTTTTCCAATGCAGATAGTAATGTTTGCAATAAGTTTGATAGCACTATATTTGCTTTCTACCTCATCGGCAAATAGAGATAAAATAATAAGGATAATTCTTGGCATTCTTTGGATATGGGCTGGTTTAATATATCATATCACATATTTTACCGAGATAAACAAAGCTGCATTTGGCTTTGGTGCATTATTTATTATTCAGGGAGGACTTTTCTTGTTCGGCAAGAAGTTAGTCTTCCCGATAAAAGGTGTGCCTAGAGATTTTGTTGCTTATTTTTTGATAAGTGCAGGCGTTGTTTTGTATCCTATAGCGATTTATTTCCTGGAGAAATCAGTTTACACTATTATTAGCATTGGGTTGCCATGCCCAACAACAATTGTAACTTTTGGATTTTTGATATTAGCAAGGAATAGCTTTGCAAGATACTATTTAATCATCCCCATAATATGGACAATTATTGGCACAAGTGCTGCAAAATTATTTGGAGTTTACCCTGATTATCTCATGGCAGTAGCTGCTATAATTGCAATAGTATTTTCAGTTAGTTCACGAAAGGAGATATCACCAGGATTGGAAATGTAATAGTCGGCTTTAATAAAAATTAAAAAATGCCCCTTCAAAATGAATTTAATGAATAGGTGCAGTTAGCTGCTAAAACAAAGAAATGATCGTGAAATATTAAATCTGTATAGCACTCTCCAGGATCATAATCCTCAGTTTATCGATCATGCATAGCTTAATCCATCCAAATTTCTCTTTGTCATTATCCTTAATTCTGAAGCCGATGTAATTAATGTCAGATGTAGGGAAATTAGAACAATTGTTATTATAAACTTCGAATTTGTAAATAATTGAATCGGGTTTGTATATAGTTAATGGAGGAAAAGAGTAAGCATCGTTTTGCAAAGAAAGTGTATCTGATGAAAATGTGCTGTTAAGAGATAACTTATCACCCTTATTAAGGGCTGATAATTTAAACGTATTGGTATTAATACTTAATATTGAGTCAGCTTGAGATATCCGATTGCAAGTATGAGTGTTATAGATATAGACGTATGTAATACCATATTGATCAATGTATGAATCTTTGGAAATGTTAATAAAAGATGTATCACTCTTAAACGTTCCGGATAAAAAGACTGTAGAATGCAGACAGCTAATTCTGGCAGAAGGATGCTGACCAACAGCTGGTGAGCCCCACACCTCACTTAAAAATTCTATATCTCCTATACCATCACTGTTAAGATCAATTGTATACTTGACAGGCTTATTATAACCTCCCGCGATAATAGTATCATGCGTGATGGTTTTTAAGCCATCATAGTCGCCGATAATAATGAAATCTTTTGGTACAGGCTGGTTGGGTTCCAGATCTTTGTCCTTCTTGCATGAAAATGCGAAGAGAATAACAAGAAACAAGAGGCTTAGATGACTTTTCATAGCACTTACTTTTTGATAACAAATGTATGTGTTTCTCAATAATTAGTCAAATCTTATTAAATACTTATTCTGTTCAGCGAGTAGTAATATTTTAACAAATAAAACACACAGTGCACAGGTGAGTTACTTTATTATTTAATTGTGTCGATTTTGATTTGTATTTGAGAGATAAATATTGCTACAGACACTATGATGCCGTTCTTTATTTTTAAAAAAAAAAGGCTACCCTGTGGGGATAGCCTTTTTAACATCAATCCAATTATTAATTTGTATGGCAATTTATAAAACTCCTGTATCTAGCATAGCATTTGCAACTTTCAGGAAGCCTGCAACGTTAGCGCCTTTAACATAATTGATATATCCATCGGCTTGTGTACCATACTGTACGCACTGTGAATGAATATCTTTCATGATTTGGTGTAAGCGTTTATCAACTTCTTCAGCTGTCCAGCTAATCTTCATACTGTTCTGTGTCATTTCAAGACCAGAAGTAGCAACACCACCGGCGTTAACAGCCTTACCTGGTCCGAATAATACTTTAGCATGTTGGAAAGTAGTAACAGCTTCAGGAGTGCTAGGCATGTTAGCGCCCTCAGCAACACACATTACACCATTACGTACAAGGTTTTCTGCATCCTGTTTACCAAGTTCATTTTGAGTTGCACAAGGAATAGCAACATCACATTTAACTTCCCATGGGCGTTTGCCTTGGTGGAATTCAGAACCTACGAATTTATTTGCATAAGGAGAAACTATATCCTGGTTTGAAGCTCTGAGTTCTAATAGATAGTCGATCTTCTCAGGAGTTAAACCGTTTGGATCATAAATATAACCATCAGGACCAGAGATAGTAACAACTTTACCACCTAATTCGGTAGCTTTTATAGCAGCACCCCAAGCAACGTTACCAAAACCTGAAAGGGCAACAATTTTACCATTGAAATCTGTTCCTTTAGTTTTCAACATTTCCTGAGCAAAGTATACTGCTCCAAAACCAGTAGCTTCAGGACGTAGAATACTACCACCCCAGTTACGGCCTTTACCGGTAAGAACGCCTGTATGTTCCTGAGCAAGTTTCTTGTACATACCGTACATATAACCTATCTCACGGCCACCAACGCCTATATCACCGGCCGGTACATCAGTTTCAGGGCCAATAAGTCTCCATAATTCGAGCATGAAAGCCTGGCAGAAACGCATAACTTCTGCATTAGATTTTCCTTTAGGATCGAAATCACTTCCACCTTTACCACCGCCCATAGGAAGAGTAGTTAAGCTGTTCTTGAAAATTTGCTCAAATCCAAGGAATTTCAGAATACTGAGATTCACACTTGGGTGGAAACGCAAACCACCTTTGTATGGGCCTATGGCACCGTTAAATTGAACCCTGTAACCAAGGTTAACATGAACTTTTCCATTGTCGTCAACCCAGGGAACTTTAAAAGTTAATACCCTGTCAGGCTCAACAATACGTTCAATGATTCCAGCAGCTTCGAACTGAGGATTTTCATTGTAAATTTCTTCGATTGATTCAAGAACTTCGTGAACCGCTTGTAAGTACTCTACTTCGCCCGGATGTTTTTTTTCCAGGTCGGCCATGATTTTTTCCAGCTTCATCTTGAGGATGTTTTAGGATTGTTAATATGTGATTTTTGAAACACTGTTAATTTAATAACAGTGCAAAGTTATGAGATAAAAAATGAGATTTCCAAATGATTACGACACAATATTTTTATTCTACCGGAATGTCATCTTTATAAAGGATTCTGTTAACTTCTTTGCCGCTTCGGTCATACGAGATCTCATATCCATTGCGCTTGTTGTTCTTGTATTCAATAAGCAATCTTACTTTCCCATCGGGATAAAAAGCTCTCTGAACACCGTTGCCATCTTTGTATTTCCCGTCACCAACCATTAAGCCCGAAAGATCGTAATAACTCCATGTGCTATCATATAATCCCATGTTGTAGTACCCTTCAATTTTGATATTACCATTTTCATGGTAAGCAGCGTAATGTCCATGTATAGTGTTGTTCTCGTAGTTAATTTCTTCAACCAGCCGTCCTTGTAAGTCCCATTTCTTTGAAAGCCCCGATAACACACCATTTTTGTATGTCTCCTGTAGTTCCTTACTTCCACTAAAATACCATCTTGTAATTAATCCGTTTGGCTTGTCGTTAGTATAATTAACTTCAAGTTGTTTTGATCCGTTTTCATAATACCATGTACTTACACCGTGAAGTTTTTTGCCTTTGTATTCTTCAACAGATTTAACTGTGCCATCAGGATAATAGCTCTTTTTTGTCCGGCTGCATGATATACTGAAGAGCAGTAATGCAATGATTAAATAGAATTGTAGTATTTTCATCTTATTCTGATAATTGCATATTCTGACGTACTGTTTCAAAAAGTATGATTCCTGCCGCTACTGATACATTTAACGAAGAGATATCGCCTTGCATCGGGATCTTCACAACTTCGTTGCTTCGACTTAGATATTCGCCCGAGACACCATCTTCTTCCGATCCCATGATAAGTGCAAGTGGACCGGTAAGATTTGATTTAAAGTAATTTATTTTGCCTTTTTCTGAAACAGAAACTATCTTAAGTCCGCTCGATTTAAGATATTCAATTGTATTTTTCAGATTAGGACTTTTATGAACTGGCAGTATGTTTAAGGCTCCGGCCGAAGTTTTAACAGCATCTGCATTTACCGGAGCGCCTCCACGATCGGGTATAATTAATGCGTGTGCTCCTGCACATAAAGCACTTCGTGCAATTGCCCCCATGTTTCTAACATCAGTTATCCTGTCGAGTATAATAAATAATGGTGTTTCGCCTTTTTCATAGACTGACATAAGTAATGCTTCGATAGGCTGGTATGATATAGCCGAAACGTAACAGGCAACACCTTGATGGTTTCCCCTTACCAAACGATTCAGTTTTTCAAATGGAACATATTGATATGGAATGCCATACTCAGTAATAAGTTTCCGCAATTCAGGAACCATTTCACCCTTTATGCCTGTTTGAATAAATAGTTTATCTAACTCCTTGCCTGCTTTAATAGCTTCAATTACCGGGCGTATGCCGTAAATCAGATTCGAATCCTTCATTGTTTGATTTTAATTGGCAAAGATATGGAATATAAGACAAAGGTCTCTGAAAACTCATACATTTGTATATTGTGAAGAGTTTTCAAGTCATTAAATTGTTGTGTTGATACTCAAATACTTATGAGTAATTTCTTAGTTTACAAGTCGTCTGCGGGATCAGGAAAGACTTATACACTTATGGTCGAATACCTTAGCTTGGCACTTAAAAGAACCAACTCCTACAGTCGTATACTTGCTATTACTTTTACAAATAAAGCTGCGAATGAGATCAAACAAAGAATACTTGAAAATCTAAAGCAAATTGCACTTCTTGATAACTTAAATATTCCAGTTGAGAAAAAGAGTCTAATAAAAACGCTTACTGAAAAAACTGGGCTCACTGAGTCTGAAATAATATACAACGCTTCACAGGTACTTACTGCTATTTTGCATAATTATAGTGAATTTGCTGTTTCGACCATTGATAGTTTCATGCACAAGGTAATACGTTCCTTTGCATTTGATCTTAAATTATCAATGAACTTTGAGGTTGAACTTGATACTCAAATGTTATTGAATTCATCGGTTGATGAACTTATTGCTAAAGTAGGTAAAGATGAAGAGCTTACTGATTTGCTGACGCGATATGTGATTAGCAAAGCGGAAGCAGATGAAACATGGGATATTACAGCAAGTCTCAGAAATAGTGCATCAGCTTTGCTAAAAGAAAAAATGGCAGGACTTATGCCCGCCCTTGAACAAAACCCTCTTTCAAATGAACATTATTTCAAAATATCAGGCTTAAAGAAGTTTGTAAAAGAGTTTTGTAAGCAGCAGGGAATTAGAGCTGTAAATTTGATTTCAAGCGCTGGCATTGATCTAACCTCATTCTCACAAAAAAGCAAAGGTATTGGTTGTTTCTTTGAAAAGATTGCAGCAGGTGAGTTTCCAAATATGAGTGATACAGTACGCAAAACTGTGAATGATAAAACCTGGTTTGGCAAAGGATCTTCGGAGTATAATAAATTCAGCAATATTGAAGATGAAATCACTGTAATAGCTCATTCTATTGAGCGTAAGTATTATGAAAAAGCCATATTGGATCTGATTGATAAGAATTTCCATTCCACATTGCTACTAAAGAGAATAAATGATGAATTGTCGAATATAAGACAACATCGCAATGTAATATCAATTAATGATTTTAATACACTCATCGGAAATGTGGTAAAAGAACAGCCTGTTCCATTCGTTTACCTAAGAGTAGGAGAGAAGTATAATCATTTCATGATCGATGAATTTCAGGATACTTCTGTTATGCAATGGGAGAATCTACTACCATTGATCGAGAATTCACTGAGTGATGGCAAAAAAAATATGATTGTTGGTGATGGTAAGCAAGCCATTTATAGGTTTAAGAATGGCGACGCCGAGCAATTTGTGACTCTTCCTGCATTAAGGAATTCAAGCATCAATGAACTTATCAATCAAAGAGAACGATTGCTAAAATACAATTACAAACAGGAACCTCTTGCAGTTAATTACCGCTCCTGCAGGGAGATCGTAGAATTCAATAATCAATTTTTTGAGTTTGCAGCTCCAATTTTTATTCCTGAAGATCAGCACTATTATAAAGAAGTTAAGCAAGACTTTCAGTCTCATAAAGATGGAGGTTTAGTTAATATTAGACTTGTGCCTGAATGTACATCACTTGATGCAATAGTGGAAACAGTAAATAAGGTTAAGAGTGAGGGTTATGAATATGGTGATATAGCTGTACTAACCCGAACAAATAAAAGTGGTGTAAAGATTGCAGAGGCATTTCAAATTGCTGGAATTGACGTTGTTTCATCTGAATCATTACTTCTGGGATCTTCAGCAGAGGTCAACTTTCTGGTAAGCTGGATTGGTTTAATGTCAAACCCGGAGGACAAAGTATACTACTGGTCGATAGTAGAGTATCTCTTCATCAATAATATAGATCTTTTAAACGAAAAGAAGATATTAAGAACTAATGATGCTTGTTTGCCACTTATACTCGAGCAGCTTGAAATAGATCTCAATGTTAGTTTCTATGAGAAGTTATCCTTTTATGATTCAATAGAGGTTTTAATTAAAAAATTCTCTTTAATGGAAAAAGGTACTGTTTATGTACGCTTCTTCCTTGATGAGATTTTGAACTTTACACTAAAAGAAAGCTCTGGTGCAAGTGGCTTCATTCAATATTGGTTTGAAAAGTGCAAAGATCTCTCAGTGAGTATTCCCAAACATAAGGATGCAGTTCAGCTTCTTACTGTTCATAAATCAAAAGGGCTTGATTTTCCAGTTGTTATTTACGCTTATCCTGATTCAGGAAGAGGCTATGGCGACATATCATGGAGTGAGATTGATTTTACAGTTGATGTTCAAGGTCAATCTGAAAAGGTAAAAATGCCTATGGTATTTAGCTATACTGAAGCGCTAAATGGTACACCTTTCGAAAATGAATACAAGGAAGAGAAGAAGAAGGTCAATATTGATAAATTTAATCTCTATTATGTAGCTTTTACCAGAGCAGCAGAGCGACTATATGTTGTACTAGAAAAACCAAAAAAGCCTTCAAAGAGTGAGAATACACTATTAGGCCTTGTTGAGGGATTTATTAAAGACGAAGCAGATGAATTTACTTATGGTAATGGAACATTTATAAAAGGTAAATACAAAAATAACCAAGCTGATGATGTAACAGCATACACTTTGGGCATAGATTATGAATGCGGTGACTGGCAAAAAAAGATCACAATTGCACAAAGGTCGTTGCTTCATTATCATGATATATTAAATGATGAAGGCAAATTGTTAAATGCACATGAATTTGCAGAGATTAGAGAGAAAATAGAATTTGGTAAGCTTATGCACAAAGTATTATCAGGCATAGATGATAAGGATGACCCGGATGCCAAGGCAAATAGGCTGATCAATTCTCTCAAAGTAAATGAGGTAGTCAGACAAAAATTAATTGAAAGTGTAAAAGTCCTTATGCTTAATGCTGAAGTTAATAAATTCTTCAGTGGTGGAGAAGTGATTAGTGAAGCTGAAATTATTACCTGTGATGGTAAATGCTATCGACCCGATCGCGTTGTAGTTAGAGAGAACGAAACTTATATAATTGACTTTAAAACAGGCAAAAACGATCCAAAGCATGTAAGACAACTGCTCAACTATCAGGCACTAATTGAGCAAATGGGATATAAAAATGTAAGTTCGTATATAATATACATATCCGATACTTGTGAGGTTGTAAAAGCTGAACTCCAGAATGATACTACGCCCAAATAGCAGACTGCCAAAATATGTAATCAGAATAGTCAGAATACTATCACTTATAGTGATTTTAACTGCTTTCATTTTGGTACTCGCAGATATTATAAGCCCTTTGCCAATAAAAAGCAAGAGCTATTCAACAATGATTTATTCAAGAAATAATGAAATTATACATGGATTTCTTACTTCTGATGATAAATGGAGAATACGAGCAAGCAACAAGGAGATATCTGAGACCCTCATCGAGGCTATTATTGCAAAAGAAGACAAATATTTCTACTACCACCCTGGTGTGAATCCTTTAGCTGTAGTGAGAGCATTTTACAGAAATGTTATAACCGGCAGACGAACTTCAGGAGCTTCAACAATAACTATGCAGGTTGCAAGACTGATGAACCCGTCAGCCAGGAATATTTCTAACAAACTAAGTGAAGCATTCAGAGCAGTGCAGTTGGAGATGCACTTTACTAAAAGTGAAATTTTGAACATGTACCTTAATTATTTGCCTTATGGTGGCAATATCGAAGGTGTAAAAGCTGCTTCAATGATTTATTTTAATCAAACGCCATTAAAACTCAGCGCTGCACAAATTGCAATGCTTGTGGTAATACCGAATAACCCCAATGCTCTTATGCCTAAAAATAGGGATGCACTGCTTGAAAGACGAAATTATTGGTTGAATAAGCTTAGTAAAGCTGGGATTTTTACGTTACAAGAAACTGAGGATGCTCTTATTGAGGACTTTGAGAGTATAAAATATGAGATCCCAAAGAAAGCTCATCATCTTGCATACCGTCTTAATAATCAGCTTACAAAGACAGAATTAACTAATCGTGCTTTTAAAGAGTCAGAAATAGAAACAGACCGGATTTACACAACTCTTGACATGAATCTGCAGACTAAAGCTGAAGTTATGGTGTCAAATTATGTCAGGGGGCTTAGAAGCTATCAGATAACTAATGCTGCAGTGATGGTTGTTGATAATAAGACCCGACAAGTATTAGCTTATGTTGGGTCAGCTGGATTTAATGAAAATAATTTTTCAGGCCAGGTTGATGGAGTTAGAGCTTTAAGATCACCGGGTTCTACTCTAAAGCCCGCGTTATACATGCTAGCTTTTGATAATGGATTGGTATCGCCTAAATCTGTTGTGGCCGATGTCCCTGTAAACTATAGTGGATACAGACCTGAAAACTTTGACGAAAGATATGCCGGAAAAGTCAGTATTGAGCAAGCACTATCTCTTTCGTTGAATGTACCTGCTGTTGAATTACTTAATAAAATGGGAACACACGATTTTCTTAATACTTTATCAAATGCGGGCTTTAAATGGATTGAGAAGAACCGCTATAAAACAGGATTATCTATTGTACTTGGTGGTTGTGGCGTTACTCTTGAAGAACTTACTGCACTTTATTCGGCACTAGCAAATGAAGGTAATTGGCAGCCATTAACTTATATTTCAAAAAGCAATAAAGTTGATACTGTTTTAGCGCTGGGGACAAAAATATGTTCTCCCAGCAGTGCTTATATGATCACCGAAATTCTTACTGAACTTAAAAGGCCTGATTTGCCATCTGAATACAGGGAAATAGCCGGTTTACCTCATATTGCCTGGAAAACTGGGACATCTTATGGTCGACGTGATGCCTGGGCAATAGGTTATAATTCTGACTATACAGTTGGAGTTTGGGTAGGTAATTTCAATGGGAAAGGAGTGCCTGAATTAAATGGTACTGATAAAGCTGTACCTCTGCTTTTTATGATATTTAATCAGGTTGGAAAGGAGAAAACTGATTGGTTTAAGGCAACATCAGATGTTGATTTCCGCCTTGTATGCTCCGAAACAGGCATGATGCCCGATACATTTTGTAACAACAAAGTAATGGAGACTTACCTTCCGGGTATTTCACCATCTATTAGATGTAATCATTTGAAGGCTGTATTCACAAACAAGAATGAAACTATGTCTTATTGCAGCGAATGTTTGCCAGATAAAGGTTACAAGAAAGTTATGTATCGTAATTATGATCCTGAGATTATCAACTACTTCAATGAGATGAAAATCCCCTTTACAAAAATTCCTGAACACAATATAGAGTGCAGCTCAACATTAACCGGCAGCAAGGGAGAACCTATCATTACATCACCTACCGACAATGCCGAGTATCTCGTATTTGAGGGTAAAAAGCAAAAGTTAATGCTCAAGAGTAACAGTGCAAATGGAACGCGATTTATTTACTGGCACGTTGACAATATATTTATTGCAAAAACCTTGCCCAATGAACCAGCCTATATAACTGCCTCAAAAGGAACACATACAATAACCTGCTCGGATGATAGAGGACGTGTTTCTAAGATTACAATCAATGTAAAGATCATCTGATCAGTTTTGATTTTGCGAATTCTATTTAGGCTTTTTATTAAAAGCAACAGAATCCGTATGTAACTGCCGTCCAATTTATCTATCTTTGTTGCACTTAAGTAATAATTTTATTTTCAACAGAGATGGCATTAAAATGCGGCATTGTTGGTCTTACTAATATTGGTAAGACGACCTTATTTAATTGTATTTCCAATACGAAAGGACAAACTTCGAACTTTGCATACAGCACTAATAAATCGAATATCGGACAGATCATAGTACCTGATAAGAGATTATACGAGATTGATAAGCTTATTAAATCTGCAAAGATTGTTCCCGTTACAGTAGAGATAGTTGATATACCTGGATTAGCAAAAGGAGCAAGTCAGGGTGAAGGAGTTGGTAATAAATTCCTTGCCGATATACAGCAAACTGACGCAATCATTCATGTACTCAGATGTTTCGATGACGATAATCTTCCTCATGTAGAAGGTTCAGTAAATCCGGTACGTGACAGAGAAATCGTAGATCTTGAATTGCAAATCAGGGATCTTGACCTTGTTGAGCGAAAGATCAACAGAATGGAGAAGATAGCTAAGAGTGGTGATAAGGATGCAAAGAAAAACATTGATATCCTTAATAAAGTAAAAGAACATCTTGAAAATTTTCAATCAGTCAGAACCCTTGATCTTGATCCTCAGGAATACACTGCTATCGACGATATGTTTCTGTTAACCGCCAAGCCGGTTATTTATGTATGTAATGTCGACGCTGATTCAGCAGTAAAAGGAAATATGTATGTTGATGCTCTCAAAGAAGCGCTAAAGGGAGAAAAGGCTGAAGTATTAACAATTGCGGGAGCACTTGAAGCAGAGATAACTGAGCTTGAAAGTGAAGATGATCGCCAGGCTTTTCTTGAAGATGCCGGGTTAACAGAACCAGGAGTAAATAAACTTGTAAGATCAGCTTATGACATACTAAATCTGATGTCGTTTTTTACTGCCGGACCAAAAGAAGTGAGGGCATGGACGATCAAAAAGGGAATGACAGCTCCTCAGGCAGCGGGGGTTATACACAGTGACCTGGAGAGAGGATTCATAAGAGCGGAAGTTATGAAATACAATGATTTTATAAATTACAAAACTGAACATGCATGCCGCGAAGCCGGCAAATTATACGTTGAAGGTAAGAATTATGTTGTTGAAGACGGTGACATTATGCATATCCGGTTTAATGTATAATATCCGTGAGCCTTCCAAGGCAAGAGGGACAATTCAGATAATTAATAGTAGAAGGGGTGAAATGTCGCCCCTTTTTTATTTATCTCAACTGCAGGCAATGGGATCTTAATAAAACTTAGTGTATTAAGAATGATTGTGAAAGTTTTGTTCTTTAACTTAATTCTTGAAAAATCTATATCAGGAGAGATGAAGTAACGTCTATGCCTGTCAAAAGTAGGCAAAGCAACACCGTTATGATTTGCTGGATTGCTGAATGCGCCTGTCATTCCTTCTCCTGAATATCCGAGTGCAATATTAAGCCAGTCAGGAAATCGACTTTCCTTAGTTAAAAATGAATTTATATTTGCTGACAACCAATAAGTATGACCATTATAATCTTTGAGTGATCTTGTTAAACCATTGTCACCTAATAGATCAGGCCTGTACTTTGCATATTTAGTATGGTGGTAAGACCACTTAAGGGCAATTCTTTGCTCATCCCATAAAAGTTGCTGTGTTATAAATGCTGAAGCGCCAACTACATTTGCAATTACATCTCCAGAAGAAGCACCCCATTCAGCTGAAAAACCATCAAATATCTCAACGGTTGTAAGATAAATTAATCCAACTGATCCCCCAATCCATATTGCCTTTTTATTATTTATACCGGTTTGAGAAAGTGTATAGTAGCCTATTCTTCCAACCTGATATGAAGTTGTTGCATGACCTGCTTTATCAATCTGCATCCATTCAGCATTATCATTAAAAAAGTGAAAAGAGCTTTGAGGATAGTCGCGATACCATAGATGATATAAGCCATAAATACTTGTAGCATACATTGCGCCTCCAGTTATCGCAATAGTTCTAACTACAGGTTTGTTAATTTTACTATCTGTTTCAGTTGCAAAGGCGGAATTGGATTGAGCATTCAGATTATAAGAGTAAAAAGTTAACTGAATAATTAGGGGAAGCAAACTGAAGGTTGATTTAATGTCCATAAGTATATGGAGTTATAAAAGGTTCAAGCAATTTATTAATAGCATTGGTTTTTTCAGAAAGCAGTTCAATTGATTTTGCCTCAATGATGAGTCGCAAATATGGCTCGGTATTAGATGGACGAATATTGAACCACCAATCTTCATACTCTACTCTGAAGCCATCAAAATCATGAACTTTAACCGGTTTTTCACATATAGTCAGTTCTTCAACCACCTTGTTAATTGCCTGATCCTTATCATTTATATGATAGTTTATTTCGCCAGTACCATAGTATTTTGTTATACTATTAATCAACTGCGACACAGTAACGCCTCTTGATCTTGCTTTAGAAATTTCACCAAGTATTATCAATGCTGCAAGATATGCTGAATCGGAATAATAAAAATCCTTGAAATAGTAGTGGCCTGCGAGTTCGCCTCCAAAAATACCATCAATCTCACGTAGTTTTAAAGCTGCATAGGCTCTTCCAACTCTCCAAATATCCATTTTAAAACCAGCTTTCTCAACATGTTCAGTAACAGATTTAGAAGTGCGAATATCCTGCAATGCTTTACCTTTTATTCCCTTTGAAGAATAATAATCTGCCAAAATGGCAATCATTAAATCAGGTTGAATGAATTGTCCTTTTTCATCAGTAAACATAACCCTGTCAGCATCACCGTCAAATATTATCCCTAAATCGCATCTATTATCCAATACTGCCTTTTTAAGATCTTCTACATTTTGAGGTTCCAGTGGATTTGGTTCATGATTTGGGAAAGTACCATCTAAAGTGTCATACAGGTATATATGGTTGGTCCCAAGTAATTCTTTTATAAGTAGTGACCCCATTCCATTTGAGCAATCTATAGCTATCTTAATATCTTTCAAATCTGGCTTATATGGAGACAGAAATTTCAGGTATTCCTGTATAAACCCAAATTCTATAATTCTCCCTTTAAATTTCGTAGGTGTAATTACTTCATTGGTAGCCATGTCGAGTAGTTTTTTTAAACCTGAATCAAACCCAACAGGGAGAGCATTTGTAGTTGAAATCTTTAAACCATTATAAATGGAAGGGTTATGTGATGCTGTAATCATTACTGATGCATCAAATCCAAATTTTGCAGTAGCCCAATATATCATTGGAGTAGTGGTTAATCCGCTGAAATATACATCAGCACCAGCGTCATTTATACCTTTGGCAAGGTTATTATAGATCTCTTCAGATGACAATCTTACATCCATCCCAATGAGAACTTTTTTTGTATTCAATAATGATGGGAGGAAGAACCCTATCTTATATATATCGCCGGCATTGAAATCCTTATTATAAATACCTCTTATATCGTAAGCTTTAAAAGCACTTTTCATTTCGTCAAGATTTAATAATTTATACTTACTTATGAAGGTATTCTATCGCATTATCTTACGCTGATTTAATGCTTGTTGATATCTAAATGCATTTAAATTATGCTGCTCAAGTGTAACTGCAAAGCTGTGATAACCTGAAAAATCCTCCTTAGCACAGAAAAACATATAGTTATGTGGCTCGGGGTTCAATGCCGCATCTATAGAAGATATTGAAGGTAAACAAATTGGACCAGGAGGTAACCCGGCATATTTATATGTATTATATGGTGAATCAATCTCCTTTAGTACATTAAGAACTCGCTTAATCTCGAAATTGCCATGAGCGAATACGAGTGTTGGATCAGCCTCAAGAAGCCACCCTTTTTTTAGTCTGTTAACATAAACACCCGCTACTCTCGCTTTTTCATCGTTCATATTCGTTTCTTTTTCGACAATCGAAGCTAGTGTAATAACCTGCTGTTTTGTAAGTCCCAACTCGTTCATCTTTCGTATCCTATCCTTATTCCAGAATTTATCTGATTCAGTTTTCATTCTTCTCATAAAGGACCTTGCACTTGTATTCCAATAAAACTCATAAGTGTTGGGTATCATGGTTGTAAAAAGACTTAATGGAGTAACTCCTATTGAGTCAAGGAATAAGGAATCTGTCATTAAAGTAATAAGAGAAAGAGAATCAGCTTCTATTTGCTTAGAAACATTACTTGCAAGTTGATCAGCAAATCGTACAGAATTAAAAGTAACTTTTACAGGATCCTGATTACCCGAACGTAACTTATTAACAATCTTGATGTTATTCATGTAATCACTTAGCAGATAACGACCTGGCTTAACATTCTGATCATACTTTTTCAACTTTGCCACTAACTCAAAATTTCTTCTCTGAATAATTAAATCTTTGCTATATAGAATAGCTTTTACATCTTCAAAACTACTGCCGGTAGGTATTTCAAGGTATGCATTCTTATTGTCGGATATATAAATATTTGGAGCAAGAAACAACAGATAGGCATAGAAACTTCCACTGCCAGTAATGAGCAGAAGGATAAATAGCCAAATAACAATCCTTCTTCTTTTCTTAAGTTTTCTTTCTTTATTACCGGGTTGGTATGATTCTTTCATTATCATCAAGATTTATTTTATTAGCTGTAATAAATGCTCATCAATCCACTTGTCTTTTCGCCACCTCCACTGCTTTCTGGTTCCTGTTCGTACAAAACCTTTATTTAGGAACAAACGCTCATTCGACTCCATATCCTCTGGAACAAAGCAATAAAGTTGGTGCATATTAATAGTATTAAATGCATAATCTATTAGAAGTTCTAGAGCTTCCGTTGCATAACCTTTGTTACGGAATTCATCTGAAACTAATATTCCAATCTCAGCTCTTCTATTGAGTGGATCAAAGTCGAACAGATCAATTGCTCCTACTGCATGTTCAGGTTGAACATTTAGTATTATCATCAATCTGAGCTGTTTTGAGGTGTATATATCATGAGAATTAAGAATATATTGATCGATGTCGAATCTCGAAAAAGGAGCAGTAGTATTACTAACTCGCCAAATATTTACATCATTCTCCCATCTGTATAACGTATCGGAATCATCAGGTTCAAGAGCTCTAAGACTCACATTTTTACCAATCATTTTATTGCTGCTTAGTAGGTATGATCTTAATTCTAGTTTACAAAGATAAAAACAGGTTTATTAAAGAGACCTTACAAAAGTCTAGTTTCGCCTGTAAAAACAAGTTTTGCAGGTCCTTTCAATTTTATATTCTTAAAGCAATCATCAAACAAATTAAAAGAAACTTCTAATCGCCCACCGAGGGTATCTATTTTCCAATGCTTTTCATTTGATATCATTCCTGCTACAAGAGCCGATGCTGTAACGCCAGTTCCGCATGATAGAGTTTCATTTTCAACTCCTTTTTCATAAGTTCTTACTGTTAGAATTCCAGGAAGTATTGAAACCCAATTCACATTAACACCTTCGGGTTGAAATCTATTGTCATGCCTAATCAATGAGCCTTCAGACAAAATGTCAATATCTGAAATATTGTCAACAAATTTAACAACATGTTCTGTGCCTGTATTTATATAATACAGATCATCAAACTTTTTTGGATAAGCTGCATCCTTTAAAGTAACTTCAACTTCCCATAGAGTATCTTCAGAAGAAGCAATTGTAGCTATGTGATCACCATCACCTGCCAGAAAAGTAATTTTTTCATTCGTTGATTGCTCCAGCAATTTAAATAGAGCAACTGCGCAGCGGGCTCCATTGCCGCACATTGTTGCTCTTGATCCGTCTGAATTATAATAAACCATTTCAAAATCATGGTCTTCAGAAGGTTTTATAATGATAAGACCATCTGCACCTATTCCTTTATTTCTGTCGCAAGCCTCCTTTATCTTTGTTGTAGTTATAGAAGGGTTTTTATCAAAACCATCAATTATTATAAAGTCATTTCCTGTTCCATGAAATTTATAGAATGGTGTCATATCTATCGAATTTTTTTGACAATATGGCATAAATAATGCTGTCAGTTAGAATGCCAAAATTACAATTTCTTTATTAAAGCAGCTAAATTGTTCATAAATGACTGGCATTATGTAAATAACGTTCTGTTAATCTTTAACATGCTGTAGGTTAACAATTTTTAACAGCATACATTCATGGATTGGTACTTAAATTGCGTTGTTATTGTAAAAAAGAACAAGATTTTCAACAAATCAACAAAGGAATCATTATGAAAGCTTTTTTAACTAAAATTGGTACCGGTCTGCTTATTGCTATTTCCGGAGGTCTGATTGCTTTAGGCATTAATAGAATTACAACCGACAATCAAACCAGATCAAACTATCCTTTCAGCTATGAAACACCTGCTTATTTAACCAGTAATAGGTCTGTTGCACCAATGATCTTACCAGATTTTACTGAGCCTGCCGATAATAGTATACATGCAGTTGTGCATATTAAAACAGAATATCAAGGAAGAAGAAGTAGTATTTATGACTACTTCTTTGATTTCAAAGATTTCTTTGGTGATCAGGGTGGTCCTTCTCAACCTGTTGTTGCTACCGGATCAGGTGTTATAATTAGTCCTGATGGTTATATTGTAACTAATAACCATGTTGTGTCTGAATCAAATAAGATTACAGTCACCTTAAACAATAAAAGAACTTATGAGGCAAGTGTTGTTGGCACTGACCCATCAACTGATTTGGCTGTTATAAAAATTAAAGCAAATGAACTGCCATATTTAAGTTTTGGAAACTCCGATGAACTTAAAATAGGAGAATGGGTTCTAGCTGTAGGTAATCCATTTAATCTTACCTCAACTGTTACTGCAGGTATTGTAAGCGCAAAAGCAAGAAATATTAATATTCTTGGTTCACGTGATGGGAACTCAATTGAGTCATTCATTCAAACAGATGCTGCTGTTAACAGAGGGAACAGTGGTGGTGCTTTAGTAAATACAAGAGGTGAGCTAATTGGCATTAATGCTGCTATTGCATCAGGTACGGGATACTATGCAGGTTATTCATTTGCAATACCTTCAAATATTGTAAGAAAAGTTGCTGCAGATTTAAGAGATTACGGCACTGTTCAAAGAGCTTATATTGGAGTTAATATTCGTGAACTAGATAATCAGTTAGCTGATGATGCCGGAATTAATGATTTACTTGGCGTATATGTTGCTGATGTAACAGAAAATGGCGCTGCTAAAGAAGCAGGATTAAAAGCAGGCGATGTAATCTTGAAAGTAGAAGATGTAGCAGTAAATTCAACCTCTGCTTTGCTTGAGGTTATAGGGCAACACAATCCAGGCGATAAAGTTAACTTATTGGTACGCAGGAACAATAAGGACATGAATTTCAACGTTGTACTGAAGAATAGGGAAGGAAGTACATCATTAACCAAACGAGACGATTTTAATGCTCAGTCGTTACTTGGTGCTTCATTCAAAGCAGTGCCCGACAAATTAAAAAGTGATTTAGGTATCGAATATGGAATTCAAATAGCAGGTCTTTCTAATGGCAAATTAAGAAGTGCAGGCATTAAAGAAGGATTTATAATTACTCAAATTGACGGCAAACCTATTAAAAGTGAGGCTGATATAGCAAATGCATTATCAAATAAAAAGGGTGGTGTATTAGTTGAAGGCATATATCCTAACAGAATGAGAGCCTATTATGGCTTCGGACTGTAGTAACGTTTAAAGTATAATGAACTTTAAACGCCGTTGAACTGTTATTAAACCACAATTAGGGCATTCGGGAAGTGCCCTGAAAACCCCGCAATTTATGAGACAACTTAAAATAATTAAATCTATTACAAACCGTGAAACTGCATCTCTGGATAAGTACTTGCAGGATATCGGAAAAGAAGAGCTGATAAGTGCTGAAGAAGAAGTGCTACTGGCACAACGTATAAGACAAGGTGATCAGAAAGCACTTGATAAATTATGCAAGGCTAATCTACGTTTCGTTGTATCAGTAGCTAAACAATACCAAAATCAGGGACTAAGTCTGCCCGATCTAATTAACGAAGGTAACCTTGGACTAATAAAGGCTGCCCAGCGTTTTGATGAAACAAGAGGTTTTAAATTTATCTCTTATGCCGTTTGGTGGATACGTCAGAGTATACTTCAAGCACTTGCAGAACAATCGCGAATTGTACGATTACCACTTAATCAGGTAGGTTCATTAAATAAGATTAAGAAAGAGTCATCAAGGTTGGAACAAAAGTTTGAAAGAACTCCTTCATCTGATGAAATTGCTGATTCACTTGAAATACCTGAATATAAGATTGACGCAGCCCTTAAGATATCAACCAGATATATCTCAATGGATGCACCCCTTTCAGAAGACGAAGACATGAAATTTATTGATGTTTTCATTGATGAAGATACCCCTGTAACTGATGCCGGATTAATGAAAGAATCATTAGCACGCGAGATACAAAGGTCTCTTGCAACTCTAACTGAAAAGGAACGCGATGTGGTGAATCTATATTATGGTATAGGTATGAACCACGGACTTACACTTGAAGAAATAGGAGCTAAGTTCGACCTCACTCGCGAAAGAGTGCGCCAAATAAAAGAAAAAGCAATCAGAAGGTTGAAACATACTTCAAGAAGTAAACTTCTTAAAGGTTATCTGGGTCAATAACTTACTAATTAAAATTATCCTAATAGGGAAGGTAATGTGAATTACCTTCCTAATTTTTTTATGAGATTTGAGTATTTAGTATTACCTTTAGGAGTTAATCTGATTAATACAATACCTGAAATACTAATTTACTTACTATAGCCAGATAATAATGAACTTTCCGTTAAATATTCTGATAGCCGAAGATAATGTTCTCAACCAAAAGATTATCTCAGTAATGATTGAGCGCTTAGGATGGAACTATATTATTGTTGAAAATGGAAAGCAAGCAGTTGAAGAGTGTAAAAATAATGAGTATGATGTAGTGCTGATGGATATTGATATGCCAATCATGAATGGATGGGAAGCCACACAAATAATTAAGAGCAACAAGCCTGACTTACCGGTTATCGCTCTGACAGCCTATTCAGAAGAAATATTCAGAGAAAAGAGTTTCGCTGCTGGTATGGATTACTTTCTCGCCAAGCCGTACAATCAAAATGAAATTCAAAAGACGATTCTTCGAAGTATAACTAAGCAGTAAATCTGCTCATTTCATTTTTTTGCTTAATTTTGTTCGGCAAACTACTTCCTTTATATCAGCAGCTTTGTATTTTTGCAAAATACATGGTGGTATTAAATTGCCGGGAATAATTTCGATATTGACAAACATAGTAATGGAAAAAAATACATCAAATCCTTCTACTACAAAGTATATTTTTGTAACCGGAGGTGTCGCATCTTCTTTAGGAAAAGGAATAATTTCAGCATCGCTAGCTAAATTATTGCAATCTAGAGGATTCTCAGTGACAATTCAAAAACTCGACCCTTACATTAACATTGATCCCGGTACTCTTAATCCCTATGAGCATGGTGAGTGTTTTGTAACAAACGATGGAGCAGAAACCGACCTTGACCTGGGCCATTATGAACGATTTCTAAATGTGCCAACATCACAGGCCAATAATGTTACAACCGGAAGAATTTACCAAACAGTTATTGAGAGAGAACGCAGAGGTGATTTCTTGGGTGCAACTGTTCAAGTCATACCTCATATAACTGATGAGATCAAACGACGCATTAAGCTATTAGGACAAACAAATAAATTTGATTTTGTAATTACTGAAATAGGTGGTACAGTAGGTGATATAGAGTCATTACCATATATCGAAGCAGTACGTCAGATGCGATGGGAAATGGGAACCGATTGTCTGGTTGTTCACTTAACCCTGGTACCTTACCTTGCTGCAGCCGGCGAGCTTAAAACCAAGCCAACACAACACTCTGTGAAAACACTTCTTGAGCAGGGAGTTCAGCCCGATATCATTGTATGCAGGACCGAAAAACATTTAAGTGAGAGCATGCGAAATAAGATTGCATTGTTTTGTAATGTTAATCCTACAGCTGTTATCGAATCAATTGATGCTTCAACAATTTATGAAGTGCCTCTCTTAATGAGAGATGAAAAACTTGACCTTGAAGTACTTGAAAAGGTAAGAATTAACAAGGAAACTCATTCTGATCTAACGGTGTGGGAAGAGTTCCTTCACCGCCTAAAGAATCCTGTTAAAGAAGTTACCATCGGACTAATAGGTAAGTATGTTGAATTAAAAGATGCATACAAATCAATAAATGAGGCAATTGTACATGCAGGCGCTGCTAATCAATGCAAGGTTATAGTTAAATCTATTCATTCTGAAACTCTCAATGACGGTAACATTGAATCTCTTAAAGAGCTCGATGGATTGCTTGTTGCACCAGGCTTCGGACACAGGGGTATTGAAGGGAAGATTCTGGCAATTAAGTATGCCAGAGAAAATAAAGTGCCATTTCTTGGCATTTGCTTAGGAATGCAATGTGCTGTTATTGAATTTGGAAGAAATGTGCTTAATTTAACAGGGGCACATTCAACTGAAATGGATCCTGAAACACCATTCCCCGTTATTGACATAATGGAGGAGCAAAAGAAGGTATGTAATAAGGGAGGTACAATGCGATTAGGTTCATATCCTTGCAAGATTACTACCGGTACTAAAGTTTTTGAAGCATACGGCGATACCGAAATTTGTGAACGTCACAGGCATAGATTCGAGTTCAATAATAAGTACAAGGAAGATTATACAAATGCAGGTTTACAACCTGTTGGTATTAATGTAAAGAATGATCTGGTTGAGATTGTGGAATTAAAAGATCATCCTTGGTTTGTTGGAATACAATTTCATCCTGAATATAAGAGTACTGTGGCTGAGCCTCATCCACTTTTTGTTAACTTCATAAAAGCTGCAATCAACTTTACTGACAGTATAAACAGATCATAATTGTTGATAAGCTTTATCAGATTAGTTCTCTGAACTAATCAAATTGCACTACAAATCAGATGCATCAATCATGTTTTCTGAATTGGTATGCTCGTTTTAACTAAATTTGTGCCCTGAAAAAATCACATAACACAAGAATGAATAAGAATACAGTCACCGGGATAATACTAATTTTTGCTCTGATGATCGGATATAGCATCTATATGTCGCCATCACAGGAGGAGTTAGAAAAGAGAAAGAGAATACAGGATTCTATAAATTTGGTTCAACAGTATCAAAAAGATCCTGCACTTGACACCATGAGTGATAGAGAAGTAGTTGCAACCGAAAATCCATCACAATTTGATTCAATTAATGAAGTTCAAGGTAACACCAAAGATGTTACTGATAGAAATAGAGAACTTTATGGTGCATTTGCTCAGGCTGTTACAGGCAACGATAATGTGTATATTCTGGAATCTGACCTGCTTAAATTAACCATCACAGCCAAGGGCGGGCGTATTGGTAGTGTTGAATTAAAGAACTATAAAACTCATGAGGGAAAACCTCTTGTACTCTTTAACCGGGATTCATCAGATTTTAACGTTGGTTTCTTTGCAGATATGCGAAGTATTAACACGCACGATTTCTATTTTATACCTGAATCATCAGTAAACTTCTCTGAAGGGAATCTGCTTAAAGTTACAGGCAATGATTCTATAAAACTGTCTATGCGCCTTTATGCCGGTTCAACCGATTCATTAGGTGTTAGCGATAAGTATATAGAGTTCCTTTATACCCTCATAGGTAACAGTTACATGGTTGATTATAAGATCAACTTTGTTAATATGAATTCTATAGTTGCTGCAAATAATAAGGGAATTAACATCGACTGGATGAGTCGTTTACTCCGTCATGAAAAGAACCTCGAGAATGAAAGAAATAATAGCACCGTATATTATCGTCATGCAGATACAGAAGTAGATTATCTCACAGAAAGAAAAGATGGTAAAATAGATATTTCAACACCTGTAAACTGGGTATCTTATACCCAGCAGTTCTTCTCAAGTACTTTTATTGCCGATAAGAACTTCTCATCTGTATCCATTGAAAAACAAATGGAGCCTGATCAAGAGACAAAGTATCTTCAAAAGATGATGACTACAGTGTCAATGCCATACAACATGAAAGGTGATCCAAGTTTTGATTTTTCATTTTACTTTGGCCCTAACAAATACAACATCTTACGAAAGTTCAAACTTGATTTAGAGCGTCAGATACCTCTTGGATGGAGTTTCTTCCTGTTACAGTGGATAAACAGGTATGCGGTTATCCCTGTCTTCAATTTTCTTGAAGGCTTTAACCTTAATTATGGCATCATCATTCTTATATTGACAATACTGCTTAAGATTGTTTTATTCCCCATTGCTATGAAGACTTATATTTCATCAGCAAAGATGAGGTTATTAAAACCTGAGATTGATGAAATCAATACTAAGTTTCCAAAATCGGAAGATGCACTTAAGAAGCAACAGGCAACTATGGCATTGTATAAAAAAGCAGGTGTTAACCCAATGGCCGGATGTGTGCCTATGCTCTTGCAATTTCCAATTCTTATAGCATTGTTCAGGTTTTTCCCTTCGTCAATTGAATTGCGTCAAGAGGCTTTTTTATGGGCTGAAGATCTTTCGAGCTACGACTCAGTGCTTAGTCTGCCGTTTACCATTCCATTTTATGGCAATCATGTAAGTTTGTTCACATTATTAATGACTATATCAACAATTATCTATACCAAGATAAATAATGATATGATGTCAACAGGGAATCAAATGCCTGGCATGAAGACCATGATGTACCTTATGCCTATTATGTTCCTTGGTTTCTTCAATAGTTACTCCTCAGGTCTGAGCTATTACTATTTACTGGCAAACCTTATTACCTTTGCTCAGATGTATTTCATGCGTCGTTTTGTTGATGAGAAGAAATTGCATGCACAGATACAAGAGAACAAGAAAAAACCTGTAAAGAAGAGTAACTTCCAGAGGAAGCTTGAAGAAATGGCAAAACAGCAGCAAAAGAAACGCTAATCATATATGTCGCACGAAGATCTTGTTGGAAGAGTAACCGGCATTGGAGGTATATTTATTAAATACCGCGATCCTGAGAAAGTAAAACAATGGTATGCCGAGTTCTTGGGTATCAAAACTGATGAATATGGCACCAGTTTCGAATGGAGAAAAGGAAACAACCCTGAACAAAAAGGTTTTACTGTTTGGTCTCCTTTTTCAACTGCCAGCGAGTATTTCAGTCCATCGACTAAGGAAATGATGTTAAACTTCAGAGTTGATAACCTTGATGCAATATTAGCCAGATTGGCTGACAAGGGAGTATACAAATTAGGAGCTATTGAGAAAACTGATTATGGTCGATTTGCCCACATCATTGACCCTGAAGGATTAAAGATTGAACTTTGGGAAGCAGATGATGAAGCTTACGACAATATGATTGGTGCTAACAGAACATTCTAAAAATCAATATCTTTTTATACAAGCATCATTGTTTAAATTGTTTGCTGACAATTGATAGACCTTAAGTGCAGCTTTTTATTAACCACCAACCAGTTTAATATATCACTACCGGCTTAAGGTGAAAAATTTAAGCTGCTACGCCAGTATTGGAAGCCAGGTTGTCTAGTTTAATTTTTATACTGTCAGTGCATTCAAGTGATTAGATATAATTGAAACCATACAATGCACACTCTCTTGTGCAACTAATTGATTTGGTTTGAAATTAAATCGATAATTGCATACCAATATTATTTTTTTTTGTACCTTTGCACCCCTGATTCGTCGGCTCGCATCATGCTTAAAATGTGTAGTACCTGTCTGGCGAAACAAGTAATTATCATAGTATTAACCCGGTTCCTCAGGGAGCCATAAAAAACAATTAAATGACGAACAACGAATTGAACGTCAATGATGATGAGTTATTAAGCGCAGAAGAAGCGGCGCAGGAACAGATCAGTGATGAGAATCAACAAGCTGATATTTCTGCTGAAAAGAACTCTGAAACAGAAAACATTTCTAATGAGAACACAGAATCATCACCTGCGGATGCGCCGGTTTTTGATGATGATGACGAACCAACGGTTGAAAAATTAAAAGCACCACTTGTAGCTCAGATTTCACTCGAAAACTTTGACTGGGATGCTATTGGAAAGAAACACGAAAACTACTCAGCCGACGAAAGAAACAAACTTGAGAACTTATATGATAAGACGTTAAGTTCAATAGTTGAGCACGAAGTTATAGATGGTACAGTTGTTGCCATGAACAGCAGAGAAGTTGTTGTTAACATCGGCTTCAAATCTGATGGAGTTATTCCACAATCAGAACTTAGGTACAATCCAAATCTCAAAGTTGGAGATCAAATCGAGGTTTATGTAGAAAGTCAGGAAGATATGGGTGGGCAGTTATTGCTTTCTCATAAAAAAGCCAGAATTCTACGTTCATGGGAACGCGTAAATCAGGCGTTCGAGAAAGAAGAAATTATCAATGGTTACGTAAAATGCCGTACTAAGGGTGGTTTAATCGTTGATGTTTTCGGTATTGAAGCATTCCTTCCAGGTTCTCAGATTGATGTTAAGCCAATTCGTGATTACGATATCTATGTTGATAAAGTAATGGAGTTTAAGGTTGTTAAAATTAATCAGGAATACAAAAACGTTGTTGTATCACATAAAGCTCTTATTGAAGACGAACTTGAACATCAGAAAGCTGATATTATCAGTAAACTTGAAAAGGGTCAAATCCTTGAAGGAACTGTTAAGAATATCACTTCTTATGGCGTATTCGTTGATCTTGGTGGAGTTGATGGTCTTATACATATTACTGACCTTTCATGGGGTCGCATTAATCATCCTGAAGAAATCGTTCAGCTTGATCAGAAGATCAGCGTTGTTATTCTTGATTTCGATGAAAACAAGAAACGCATCGCTCTTGGTCTTAAACAACTTACACCTCATCCATGGGATTCACTTGATGAAAACATCAAAGTTGGTGACACCGTTACAGGCCGCGTAGTTGTTATTGCAGATTATGGCGCATTTATCGAAATCGCTACAGGTGTTGAAGGTCTTATTCACGTTTCCGAAATGTCATGGTCACAGCATCTTCGTACCGCTCAAGACTTCCTGAAAGTAGGTGATGAGGTTAAAGCTGTTATCTTAACACTTGATCGTGAAGAACGTAAAATGTCACTTGGTATCAAACAATTGATTCCAGACCCATGGACTAACATCAGAGAGAAATATCCTCTCAATTCTAAACATATAGCCACTGTTCGTAACTTTACTAACTTTGGTATATTTGTTGAACTTGAAGAAGGTGTTGACGGTTTAATCCATATCTCCGATCTTTCATGGTCAAAGAAAATTAAGCATCCTGCTGAGTTTACAAAAATTGGCGAAAAGATTGATGTTATTGTTCTTGACGTTGATGTTGAAAACCGCAGATTAAGCTTAGGTCATAAGCAATTGGAAGAAAATCCATGGGATGTATTCGAATCAGTGTTCAGTGTAGGTTCAGTTCATAAAGGAACTATCACAGGAACTAGTGATAAGGGTGTTGTTGTTGCTCTTCCTTACGGCGTTGAAGGATTCGCTCCTTTACGTCATATCGTAAAAGAAGACAATGCTCAGGCTAAAACTGACGAAACTTTAGACTTTAAAGTTATCGAATTCTCAAAAGAGAATAAGAAGATCATCTTATCGCACTCTCGTATATTCCAGGATGCTGCTGCTGAAAAAACTAAAGAAGCTACAGCTACCAAAGAAAGTGCTGAAAATACTACCAAACGTGCTGTTAAAAAGCTTAAAGATAACCTCGAAAAAACTACTCTTGGTGATCTTGAAGCTCTTGCAAACCTTAAATCTGATATGGAACAATCAGAAAAGGCTGCCAGAGATAACAAGAAAGACGAGTAACAGATATGTAATTTATCAAAAAAATCCCCTATTCAGGGGATTTTTTTGTTTATTAGTGTAAATATTATCATTTAATGAAAGAATTTTCAGTAACAATATTGGGCACTAGTGCTGCAGTCGCTTCTCATGGAAGAAATCTAACTTCTCATCTTGTTAATCATTGCAACCGTCTCTTTCTAATCGATTGTGGTGAAGGTACACAATTCCGATTGAGGGAACTCAAGATAAGAACACATAAGATAAAACATATTTTTATCAGCCATTTGCATGGCGATCATTTTTACGGATTGATTGGTCTGATCTCAACTATGCATCTGATGCGTAGGACAGAGGAGTTGTATGTTTATGGTCCACCAGAATTACAACATGTTATTGAATTAATGCTTGAGGTGTCAGCCACTACACTCAATTATCCTTTAACGTTCAAACATACACAGTCAGAAAGCGATGAAATTATTTATGATGATGGTAAATTGATTGTTACTTCTTTCCCGCTCAAACACCGAATTTCAACTACCGGTTTTGTTTTCCGTGAAAGCATTCAGCCTCGACATATTAATAAAGATGCTGCCGATCGTTATGGCGTGCCTATAATATACTATGAATCTTTGAGAAAGGGATTGGATTTCATTGCAGATGATGGTGAGATCATCACGAATAACCTTTTGACTTTCCCGGCCGATATACCACGCTCATACGCTTATTGTTCTGACACAGTCTATACAGAATCAATAGTAGATAGTATAATGGGTGCCGATCTGCTTTATCATGAATCGACTTTTGCACACGACATGGTAGAAACCGCAGGTTTAAAAATGCATTCAACCAATGTACAAGCAGCTACAATAGCTAAGAAAGCTGGAGTAAGGAGATTAATGATAGGGCACTTTTCAGCACGTTACGAAGATCTTACACCACTGCTCAACGAGGCATCTGCAGTATTCAGTGATACTATTCTGGCCGAAGAAGGTAAGAAGATTTATATCGAATAGCCTGTTGTTTTCATTACTGAGGTTTAACCATACAATGGTTTTATCTATTTATAAAGCAAACCTGAGAATAGTTTAATAAGTGTCTTCTTATCATAAGGCTTAGCAACATAATGAGTGCAGCCATTTGCGAGTAATTTTTCCCGGTCACCTTGCATAGTATAACCGGTAACTGCTATAATTGGCACATCTTTATATGCTTCAATACCTCTTATTTCATGTGCAACATGTATCCCATTAGGACCTGCACCAAGATTTATATCCATTAATACGGCATCATATTTCTTGCTTCTGATCTTAGTCATCGCAACATAACCGTTTTCAGCCATATCAATATTGCATAACTCCCTTAAATAGAGTGCTGCAAGTCGTCTGTTAATTTCGTTGTCCTCAACTATGAGCACTTCAGGAACATTTCCTTTTCCTAATCTCACAGTTTTTATTATCTCTTCATGTTCTTCAACAATAACCTGGGGCTCAAGGATTATACCTGCTGAAGGTAACGCTACAAAGAAGTCAGATCCCTTGTCAGGAACACTTTCTACCCATACCCTGGCATTCAATAGTCTGGCAATCTTCATAACCAAAGACAGCCCCAAACCACTTCCCTCGAAAGTTCTTGAAAGTCCTTCACTTACTTGCCTGAACTCTTCAAATATAAGCTTATGGTGCTGAGGTGCGATTCCTATGCCTGTATCACTTATCTTGATTACAACATCCGAAGTTTCCCTCAATCCAGAGTATGCGCTGATTGATATACCACCATCTAATGTGAATTTGATTGCATTGTCGAGGAGATGATGAAGCATCTGACCAAGTAGTTTTTCGTCAGCTTGCACATTGATGTTGGGAGGAAGCGCAGTTCTGATATACAAGCCTTTGTCATTGGCAATGTTATAGGCATTGCGCAGTAGACCCATGAATGTGTTTTTAACATTTACCGAGCGGAGCTTAAGATCGGTGCGATTCGACTCAAGTACCGATAAATCCATGATGGAGTTAAGGGTTGTCATTAACCTGTTGGCCGACTTATATATTGTCGATGCCATGCTCTTTAGCCTATTGTCTTCAAGCTCATCATGCAGAATTTCTGAAAACCCTAATATGCCCGTCATCGGGGTCCTTAATTCATGGCTCATATTAGCAAGAAGTGACGACTTTAGTCTGCTCGATTCTTCAGCCTCATTCTTAGCTTTTATAAGCTCCTGTTCAGTTAGACGGCGATCTTCGTCATCATTCGTCCTGTTTTGCTCTCTATAATCTTCTATTAGGGCATTAAAAAGCAAGGTATTGTGATAAATCAGTGATGTGGCTATTTTAAACTCTTCATCATTTGATGTCTCAATCTTGTCAAAGGCAAGTAAAGCTTCAAGATCGGAATAGCTATTTTTTCTTGCACCTGTTATCAGTAAATCCTTTTTTGAAAATTTATCAGTAACCCTAACAGTTGCTAATCGTATTGCAAGTTTATCATCCAACTGTATTTTGAATGAATTTATATGATGCCCGCACTCACAAAGTGTTTCTGTGCTTGTAACATCATTGCCGTTTACCAAATGATTGATCGACTCTCTACAGCAGCTCCAAAGAGCTGCATTCCCTGCCCCGGGCTTTATAAAAGGCGGCAAAAGATAAGGTACAGTAATATAATTATTTTCAGGATCAGTAATAACAACTGTTGTTTTAAGCATGTTGCCCAAAGCTTCCTGAACACGGTGAAGAGTTGCAAGTTGTTTTATCTTTCCATTAGAAGTTTGGTCAGTCTGTATTGCAGATTCGTTTATCATTTGGTAGTTGATTACGAATTAGAGTTATTTGAATGTATTCAGTAAAATTAAGAAAAAACAACTTAACACTCATACATAAAAAGCAATAACTAATGATTATACTTTAAAGAGATATTTAAGAAGAATTTTAATTAGCTGCATTACTTTTTCAAGTAGTAAATACTGGAATTCCCAATGGTCAAATTCACCGGCTGACCGAGATCAGTTGTTAAACTCCAATAATATCTCTGATAACTGTCGAACCGCAGTAACAGCCGAACATAGCAGGCATGTATGAAATAGTACCAACCGTAGACTTTTTATTCAGCTCACCATCGAGTAATGCAACTGCTTCCGGTGAAACCACTTCAGGTGAATACACGGCTTTAAAACCTTTCCAGATTCCAAGTTTATGGAGTCGTTTACGTATATAATAGGCAAGTTTACAGTTATATGTATCGTCAATATCCACAACTTTTATCTGCGAGGGATCAAACTTTCCGCCAGCACCCATCGAACTAACAAGTGGCATACCCATTCGCATTGTATGATATATAAGATAAACTTTCGGTGAGAGTGTGTCAATTGCATCAATAACATAATCATAGCCAACTTCAAGGATATCAATCATCCTCTGATCTTTAATGTATTCCTGTATTATTGTAAGGTTTATTGCCGGATTAATATCTCTCATCCTGTTGGCAACCACCACAGCCTTATACTCTTCATGAGTGCTAATCAATGCAGGTAACTGCCGGTTTCTATTAGTTTCATGAATAGTATCACCATCAATAAGAGTTAGATTTCCAACACCTGCACGTGCAAGCTGCTCAGCAGCATATGACCCAACTCCTCCAAGTCCGCAAACAAGCACATGAGCATTATGTAGTTTTTCGAGTCGTTCTTTTCCGGCAATTAATAAAGTGCGCTCTTGCCAATGAGGGATTTCCATTATAACCTTGATTTACTCAGTTCGTTAGTTTTTCCTTTATGTGATTCCTGATTAGAATGTTTTCCAACTACCGAATCCCAAACAAGCTCAATAGGATGAAGTGCATTTACTCCGGTACCATCTTTAATTTGATGTCGGCAGCTTGTGCCTGGAGCTGCAATAGTATAATTATTACCGGCCTTTCTAACTTCGGGAAACAGTACCAATTCGCCTATTTTCATTGAAACATCATAATGCTCCTTCTCATATCCAAAAGACCCTGCCATACCACAGCATCCTGATTTAATCTCTTCAACCGAATAGCCATCTGTTAATAGTAACATTTGAAGCGTTGTTGCTGTTGTAGCAAGAGCTTTTTGATGACAATGGCCATGGAGTTTAATTTTTCGTTCTATCGGCTTAAACAGCTCCTTTTTTATCCTGTTGTTCTTAACCTCGTTTATTATAAAGTCTTCAAATAAAAAGCTGTTTTTTGCAATTTTCTTTGCAAGTATTTTCTGCTCACCGATAGTTAGATTTATGTATTCATCCTTGAAGCTCAGAATTGCCGAGGGTTCTATACCAATAAGTGGTGTATCATCAGTAATAAGCGGTGCTAAGAGATCAACATTCTTTTGGGCTAGTTTTTGAGCATCACGTACAAGCCCCTTACTTAAAAATGTCCTGCCGCTTTCAGCATGTTCAGGTATTATAACCTTGTAGCCCAATGCATTTAGTACTTCAATTGCTTTTATCCCAATCTCAACATCATTGTATTCAGTAAATTCATCAGCAAACAAATAAACTGTCCTACCTTCAGGCTGCTTGTCTTTATGACTTTTGTACCATGAACTTAGTGTTTGTTTGTATAATAATGGCAAACTCCTCTTAGGTGTAAAGCCAACACTTTTCATAATTACACCGGCAAATAACTTGCTTTTAAGTACACCATTATAAATTTTTGGTGCAATACTGCCAAGTCGGTTAAAAGTGGTGATATTGGCAATAAGCCATGACCTTAAAGGTGTTCCATTGGCATCATAGTAATGCTGAAGGAATTCGGCCTTATACTTTGCCATATCAACATTGGAGGGGCATTCAGCTTTACAACCTTTGCAGGAGATGCAAAGGTCCATCACATCAAGAATCTCTTTATGATTAAATGGATTTTCTTTAGAACTCCTTGTAAGCATTTCGCGCAGAATATTTGCTCTTGCCCTTGTTGTATCCTTCTCATTTCGTGTAGCATGATAACTTGGACACATTGTTCCGGCAAACTGTTCAGTTTTTCTGCAATCGCCTGATCCATTACATTGTTCAGCAGCTCTAACTATACCCAGTGTATCAGAGAAGTCAAAAATAGTATTGAATTCTCTTGTTACTTGCCCCGATTCATACCTTAATCCGGTATTCATTGGCAATGTGTCGGTAATTTTTCCCTTGTTAAATATGGCCCACGGGTCAAAAGTGCTCTTAAGTTGTCTTAATAGCTGATACACATTCTCACCTAACATTAGTGGAATAAACTCTCCTCTTAATCTACCATCCCCATGTTCGCCGCTCAATGAACCTTTGTATTTCTTAACAAGCTTTGCTGTTTCAAGTGCTACAGTGTGAAACAGTTCAATATCAACCGGATCCTTAAGGTTTAGCATAGGACGCAGATGAAGTTCGCCTGTTGCAATATGAGCGTAATAAACACAATTCAAACCATAGCTTGCCAGCATTTTGTCAAAATCATTCATATAATCAGGCAGTAGTTCAGGCAATACTGCTGTGTCTTCAATAACAGCTACAGGTTTTTTATCACCAACAACATTCGATAGTAACCCAAGACCAGCCTTTCTTAATGCCCATACTTTGTTGATATCAGTACCATAGACCATCGGAAAGTGATATCCATATCCATGGTTAACCATATCAGCCTCAAGTACTTTAGCTTTGGCAGTAATTAATTCCTGCGATTCTTCAGCAAACTCAACTACAAGTATAGCTGCAGGCTCTCCTTTTATGAAGAATCTGTTTTTGCGCTGTTCAATGTTGTCCTTTGTTCGCTCTATTATAAAATGGTCAATTAGTTCAATGGCTACCGGCTTATGTTTCAGGGCAATGAGATTAGCTTTGAAAGCCTCTTCGAGTGAGTGGCAATGTATACATACCAATGCATTTTCGGCCGGTGGGAGAGGAACCAGATTGAGTTTTATTTCGGTACTAAAAGCTAATGTTCCTTCTGATCCTGCTAATAATTTGCACATATTGAAGGATTCACCCTGCTGATTAAAAGGTGACATATCGAGCAATAAATCGAGTGCATAACCTGTGTTTCGGCGCTTTAATGCTTTATCAGGATAGTTTTCTGCTATTGCATTTGCATACTCACTATTTGTAAGTGATTCATTGATAAACCTGTATATATTGCCTTCAAGGTCATTCTGGTCAAGTTTGCTGTTAAACTGTTCATCATTGAGAGGGCCAAACAATACTTTCGATCCATCGCTCAATAGAGTAGTTATTTCAAGGGTATGGTCACGTGTGCTTCCATAAACAAGCGAGTGTGATCCACAAGCATTATTTCCTACCATACCGCCGATCATACAACGGTTTGATGTAGAGGTTTCGGGACCAAAGAAAAGTCCATAACTTTTCAGATACCTGTTGAGTTCATCGAGAATAACTCCCGGTTCAACTCTCACCCATCTTTCGTTGGCATTAACTTCAAGTATCCGGTTCATGTGTCGTGATACATCAACAACTATTCCATTACCTACTACCTGTCCGGCAAGTGAAGTGCCTGCAGTACGGGGTATTAGGGTGACTTTCATTTTCTTAGCAAAATGAATCAGGTGTTTTATATCGGCTTCAGAACGCGGATATGCAACAGCAATAGGTATTTCCCTGTAGGCCGAGGCGTCGGTGGCATACAGGATTTTCATTGTATCGTCGGTATGCAATTCACCCTCGAGTTTTGATCTTAGCTCATTCCACTTATTAACAGGTATCATCACCGGGTTTTTTAATCACAAATCTTATTTAAGGTTCAAAAGTAATACTTTAAATTATGCAGAAAAAAACCGCATTTACTTGATGTCTGTAAATGCGGTAAAATAATTATCTGAAAACAGGAAATATTATCTTCCGGTATAGAAGTTTGTACTCTCAAAGATCTTATCGGCCGACTTAGCAATGAAACCTGAATATAATTTACCATCCTTATCAGGATATCTTTTTGCAAATTCATAATAGCATGAAGGGATCTCGTAAGTACCCTCCTGAAACATTACAGGCAGTTTGCCGGCCATTGTACTCGATTGTTCAAGCAATTCTTCTGGGGTTCCTTTTACTCTTCCGCCCGAGTCATTTATTATGAAACCGGTTTCCTCAACAAACTTATTTACCTCTTCAACTGAAGTCAATTTTTTTAAACCGTTAACACTAACTGTAAAGTGGTTTGCTCTGAAACCATATACATACACCCATGCTGCATATTCCGATTCTTCGCGAAGTTTCTTGTAAACTTCATAAGAAGGGATTCCCCACATGTTGCCCTGATATATAAGTTCGCTGTTACCGATAAATTCAACGGGTATCTTATCGATTATGCCTTGTATGGTCTCTTTCAGGAATGGTGAGAATTCAGAAGTGCGCAATTCACTAATGAAAACACGTGGTGCATCTTCAAATTCTTTATGTTCAAAATGTTTGGCATTGAGTTTTTTCTCTGCGAAATCGTACGACCCTTTGTATTCATAACCTGCATTAATGAATTCCTTTGACAATACCTCTATATTAACTCTAGGGTCATCAAATGTTCTGAATGCAATGTGATCATTAACAACTCTCTCACCAAGCGCGATGAAACTATCGTATATTTTCCTAGCAAGGGGATTCTGGGTAGTGTAATCATTCCATAATCTGTCGAATATTTCTTGTGCCTCTTTCATAGTAAGTGTTTTATCTGCTTTTAAACATCGGCAAATTATAAATGTTCATGATCGGTGTCATGATATACAGTTCATGCTTTAATATTTTTAGTGGTATTTTCCGATTGGTTATACAGGTCGCTTAACACATGTTCTTGTTGACTGCCTTCAAAGAACAATTTAACTATATGTTGTGATATGTTTTTTAACCCGTGCCCTGAAAGAGTGTTGATAATTTCGGATTCAATAAACCGTATTCCAATTAATTTGCTAAGCGCAGAGAGTCGATTGTCAATACCCTTAGATTCAATATTCTCTATTATGCCATTTTTAATGTGGAGTGTAATATCTATAACATCCGACGAGGTTCTAAAATGTGTATGCAGATTAAATGCTGGTGAGTACCCATAGTTCCAATCCCAGGAGCTGTATTTTGTATTAACAAGATGATTAATTTCATTAATATCTTTTTGAGTGAGCTGGTAAACATTGCAATTGGAATATGTGCCCAGTATCTCATCTCTGATAAAGCCTGCGAATTCAATAATGGATATATCTTCCGTAAGATGTTCTGAGATATTTGTAACAGTACTTCGCACTGATTTCACAGCTTTGTCAGAGTATACATTGCTATTTGGTCGGATAGCTTCGTTAAGGGCATATAAATCGCTGTTAAATAACAATGTACCATGATGCAGCACTTTGTTTTTGTATATATGCTCCGCATTTCCCGAAATTTTACACCCATCAATATATAAACTGTTACGTTTGCCTGTTTCAACATTTATATTGAGTTTTTTTAAAGCATTTACTATAGGTGTAGTGAATCTGTTGAAGTCAACCTGGTTATTTGAGTCGGCGGTTGCAATAAAAGTGAAGTTGAGATTTCCAGGGTCGTGATAAACTGTTCCGCCTCCTGATATTCTTCTTACAACATCTATTTTTTTTTCTTTTATAAACCTGTAGTTAACCTCAGCAAATGCATTCTGATGTTTGCCTATAATTACAGCCGGATTATTTACCCAAAGCATGAAGGTATCTTCTTCAAAGTTCTTGAAGATATATTCTTCGGCAGCGATGTTAAAGTATGGATTTGAATGTTCCCTGAGTATAAAGCGCACTGTGATGTATTTATGAGACTCATTATAACAAATCAGGCCTGAAATGTTCTAACTTCCAGGCCTGATTTTTTCATTATGATATTTCAGTATTGACTTCTACTGTCTATCGATAATCTTTCCTTGTTCTTCAACTGCTTTTGCGGTCCATTCAGGCAATACTGTTCTAATCCACTCATTCTTACTCTTGTGAAGAGCTGCCATGTCGAGACCTATGAATGCCTGAGCCTTCTCTTTTGTGGAGATATCGGGCAATTGAATAGGGGTTTTAACTCCATGGGCAACCAAAATAGAATTGAGTAGAACCCTAGCTTCCTGCGCTTTTTGTATAGAAAGTCCTAGTACTCTTAATGCTTCATTTGGAGCATGGAATCCCATTGCATTGCTTGCCACAATATAATCCCAGCGCCATTGTGATTGGCGTATAAGCGTAAGTATTGGTTCCATTTCAGTTTCGGTTGCGCCATTATCCCATGCAACTTTAGCTTCTATATGTAGGCGTGCAAGGTTCTTTTCGGCTATACGTCTGAGTTCATAAACTTTATCTTGTCGTTCAATTACATTCTGGCGCAATTTTTCTTCACTTTCGCGATGACATACAACACAAGAGCCGGATATATTTGCAAGTGGACTCTGAATTTTATGGTCAGTAAATTTCATACCTCCGTCACGACGATATGGCATGTGGCAATCCGGACATGATACGCCTCTGTCAAAGTGAACACCCATAGTATATTGCTCATAATCGGGGTGTTGAGCTTTTACCATAGGAGCCTTGCTAAGTGCATGAACAAAGTCAACATGTTTTACTTCATCATAGTACTGTTCCATTGCCTCGGCAGTTAATCCTTTATCCCAAGGGAACATCAAATATTTATCGTCTTTGCGGAAATAATATTCAACATGGCACTGTGCGCAAACAAGTGATCTCATTTCTTGATGGTTAGCTTTGGTAATATCTATTCCCATTCGGTCATAAGCTTCAATTAATGCCGGCCTTGTGATTCTTAGGTTCATTGTCTTAGGATCATGGCAATCCTGACATCCAATATTATTAACTACCTCTGATCCTAAATCTTTCCATGCACCTTTATAAAATTCACCAACGCCCATTTGGTTCATGAGTCGTGGAACGTCAGTACTCTTGCATGTCCAACATGTACCGGGTTGTGGTACATCTGTTCTCAGTGTTTCACGAATATCATTAATAGCATAATAGTGACCACGACTTTGTTTATACTCTCGCGAAAAAGCATAACCTGCCCAAAGCACAACCATTTCGGGTTGTTCAGCTAGTGCATCTATTGTTGCTCCACCGCCATATTTACTTCTAAAGGAGGTATCGAGCGTGCTAAGGTAGGTTTCGTACTCTCTTGGGAAGTTTTGTCCCCAAACTTCATTACGTGGTTCAAAGTCGGGTATTTCTGTTACCATTTGAAAATAGACCTTCGATTCACTTCTTCGCTCAATGATTGATGATGCGAACAGTCCAAGTATAAATACAAGTACAACTGTTCCTAAAAAAATCAACCAGGCTACCCAGGGCTTTCTTTTTGCTACTTCTGATACGGGTTTCATGTCTTGCTTATTTGTGGTATGTTTGGTAATTATTACTTATGGTCTTTCTTTTCTCTAAAGAAATTATTCATCCAGTCGGGGATGATTGATTTCATTCTCGGAACAAGTGAGAAAGGTGTTGCCGCCAAACTGTTAACTGTTCCGTGAGGCACTTCTCTATGGCAATCCCAACATCTGAATCCTTGTCCACTATGGTAATTATCACCGGTAACTGTAACCAGATTTACCATATCAATTAGGTCTTTGTGGCATCGTATACAATTTTCCTGTACAACGTTAATTCCGGCTTGCTTAATCCTTATTACCTGAGGCTCAGCTCTTGCAGTAAATATTGTTGCATGCCTCATTCCGTCCATTGCTTTAAAGTAATATGTCCTGAAAACATTATCTTGTGGCACATGGCAATCGTTGCATGATGCCACATCCTTATGACTGCTGTTCATCCATGTAGCATATTGAGGATACATAACATGGCAGTTAATACAAGTGTCAGGGTTGTCGGAGAGGTATGAATGCGCCCTTGATGTGTAGATAAGAAGTATCAGAATTCCAACAAGTGTTCCTGTGATAATAATTACAGGCAACCTCCAATTATCTGGAGGTCCCAGGGTTCTTATGATCTTCTTCATAAAGAGTATCTGTTATAATTAGCCTTTACTAAGCAAATATATGTAATTCCTAGCGTGGAATCAAACTAAATAACAAATCCCGATGAATAATTTAATTTCTATAATAAGTATTTTCTGGTACTACTTGAATATCAAAAGCTTTTGTTTCGCAAATATTTTATTGTTTTGAGATAACCTTACCAAATATATACCCGCTTTCAAATAACTTACATCAACAATTTTTTGGCCATAAGAGCCTTCAACCGGTATTGTATGTATTGTTTGACCGGTGGTGTTAATAATTTCTAATATTCCGCTCCTGAAACCCGATTCGTATGCATAATCTATTATTACCACACTGTTAGCGGGTTGTGGATATAAGGAAAGGTTTTTAGCTGTTACTGCAAGTGGAGGTATTTCAACCGATGGTAGCAATGGTGCTTCCGATGGCATTATCAATGGTTCAGTGTATGCTTGATTGTCGTATTTTTTTAATAGTTGTGTTGCATATATAAAGGTATACTTATCATTAAGAAGCTCAGTGAGTATAGCCTTTTGCTGTGTTGATAATGAATCGGGCTGTTCATTAAAAATCAGGTTATTTATCTGTAAAAGTGCATTGAGGCTCGCTGCACCCGATTCACTTGTGATAAAGCCAGCGACAGTGGTGTTTAATTCAACATTTGCTGCAGCATGATTATTATCAATCTGGTAGCCGAAAGCTAACATCATCGCTCTGCTGAAGTTGATATTGTTACTTAATAATGTTTCAAGTTCACTTCCGGCAATCTGTGCATCATTATTATAGCATATACCGATTTCTCGGTCTATTAACAGGTCTTTTATTGCTTTAGCATTGTGGTAAGCAGCTTCGTAACTCTCAATCTTGCTAAAATTGTTGTACCTCGATTTTAGATTCTGCATCATGAATGAGGGAATTTCAGGATCACGGTTCTGAATAAGGTGCGATGTATTCTTGCTTCTGAATATTACAGGGTTCTGATATAGCACATCAACAAGCAAGGAATTGTGGAAAGCATTGTTCTGCAATAAAGTCTCTAATGTTTGTTCTGATAGTTCTGAATCAAATAACCTGAGGCGATTATAGAGTATAGGTGCTTTTTCGAAGGTTGTGTTATTAATCTCGCTTATAAGATTCTCACTGTTGCCACCATCCTTTAGTTTCATGTACTTTGCGTAGGCTTCGGTGGTTCTTTGATCCCAATAAGCTTTCTTCTCTTTAACCTTTTCGTCATTAACAGTAAGATAGTCAGGACGATATGTGCTATCGGTCAATGGATTTATCTCAACGCTGTTCATCATCCATGTGTTTGAATAATAAAGCGGTGAGTGCCTGAATGTGCTCTTACGGTTTATCGCGTTGGTATAAAATATAGGCTCACCTTCATTGTGTATATCGCTGTCATCATGCTTTAGGCTGTAGCTAAATGCATTACCTGCAGGTTCAAAACCTTGCATTCCGGTTACACCTTGATATTTTGCGATTCCTTTTATAGTGCTTGTACTATCTGCAGTAATGCATAAATCATATTCATTGTTACTGAAACTGTTATAGAGCACTCTTAATCCTTCACTTCCATCGGGTGTTCGATTTTGATTCTGAGCAAGAAGCGAGTAATTTAAATTGGCGAATGTATTGTTAGCAATGAGTGTGTTATTTCCAGGTGAGTTGTTAACTACCACGCCTGCCATTTTGCTATTCGGTCCATGAAGCAGTGGCCCTTTGAATATATTGCCAAATAGACCAAACGAATGGCAATTATCAAGATAAACACCTATTAATACTGTTTTCAATGAATCGGGTGTTTTGATAACCCCAATATCGTAGAAGCAGTCATTAATGATTGTTGAACTGTAACCACTGATATATGCACCTCTCAAATTGTTCTTGAAAGTAATTTCACTTGTAGTGATAGCATAGCCCGGCATAGTTGTGGTAGCGTTTATGCCATCTTTCAACTGATAAAAGAGCGGATTTACAGGTGTACCAAAAGGAATTGAATCAGACTCAAGCTTAGTTATTTTATATGATGAATTTACACTACTAATACCTACGCCTCTGTCATTGATTGATAGGGTAGAGTATGCAACATCGTTCCTGAATACGCAGCTCTTGAACTCGATTCCACTGTTTCCATCAATCTTAACAAGCTCCTTCATTGTGTGGCCGGGCCAAACCTGTTTCTTTAAAGAGAACTCAGTTAGAATGAATTGTGATGGGTTTTTACCAGTTGTCGGCTTTAAGTTAACCGATACCAGATTATTCCTGAATATTGCTGATTTAGCATAAATGATACCTCCACCTTTTCTGTTATTCTCAATATTGCCTGCAAGCAGCTCAATGGTTTCTATCCCGCCAATCGAGTTTTCTATCACCGAACCATAACGCATTGTAATTTTACCTTGTGGAGAGGTTGAATTGTAATCGGAGCTGCCATACAGTTTAATTCCTTGCCATAGGCTAACGCAGTCGTTGGTGAGTGTAGCACCCTCAAGTTTAAGATGTGCACCCGGCATAACTTTTATAACCCTGCCATCGCCAACTAGTATTTTCCCTTTCATAGTAACCTCACTGCCCGGCATCAATATAAGATTACTAAGCAAGTTAGCATCAAGTGGCCATGTTAAAGTATCGTAAACTACTATATCTTCGTTTGAGACAGGCAGGCATAAGTCGGCTTCCCATAATCCTCTTCCAAAAGTGCTGGCTACTAGTTTTTTCCTTTCATAATTGATCTCGATGTCTGATACTATTGTTAGTGGCAATCCTTCACCAAATAATTCCCATTTATCCATACCTTCAAACCTGTAAAACACTCCAATATCTGTTGCAGCAAGAAGTATATCATAGCCGGCACCTTTGTAATAGCGGATTGCGTTAACCGGAATATTTGGAAGTCCGGTAGAGTAGTTTTGCCAGTTTCTTCCTCCATCGTGGGTCACATAGACTTTCCTATCGTTCCATTGCCTGTCGAGTGTTAAATATATAGTGCCTGGTTTCTTTGGATGTATTAGAACATCGGTAGCAGAAGCCCACAGCAATGATAAATTACCGCGTGGTGTTATGTCGTTCCATGTTGTGCCGCCATTGGTTGTAAGCATAACCTTTTCAAGTGAGGTATTTCCCCAGGCCGGACTCTCAAATGTTAGACATATAACATTAGGATTTGATGGAGAAACTTCAATAGACTGAATTTTGTGGATGTTAGCAGGATTGAAATCTGAGATTCTCTCCCATGTTTCAGCTCCGTCGGTCGATTTCCAGATGTTCTTTAACCCAACATAAATGATCTTAGGGTTCACCGGATCCATTGCAATGGGTATGTTGTTCTTGCCTACTTCGGTAGAATCGGGAACTCCTCGATAACTGAAGTTGTTGCCTCCATCAGATGATTTTAATAAGAATATATTCTTCACATTTGCCTTCGGCGGATAGCTAACCAGATAAACAAACTTCGGATCATTATAATCGACCACTCCATCATACGCATCACCGATATGTGCGTCTTTAGTCCATTCGCCTGTATTATAATTATAGAAGCATAAATTTCCATCCTGTGGGCCTCCATATACCATCGGACTCTTATCACTTATTGCTATATTATAAAGCTGTGTAGCCTGAAAGCCATTCCTCGTAATATCATACCAGGTAACAGCGCCATCATCAGATAATGTGACACCACCGTCATTACCCATATACACCTTGTCGGTGTTGCCCGATTTAAAGACAAGCAGTTCTCTTACATCTTTGTGGTACTTGTGATTAAGTATCTTTTCGTAAACAAGACTATCCTGACGAATCTTGTACTTAAAAAACCATATTCCACCCAAATAACAATAATCGGGATCGCTTGGAGAAATTTGCAGTTCCATCTTCCAATATCCTGAATACGGCTGAAAATCGAACGGATAGATATAATAATCTTCACCATTATTATCCGATCGCAGGAAGCGCTGATTATGACCTCCGGCACTCGTTGTATCGTATGATTCAAGAAATACAAGATGATCATCCGGGCGTTGCGCGGTAAGTGCTAAAGCCATTCTCGAAAGCTTATGGTTGGGTCGTAATATGATTCTATCGGTTAAATCTTCCCAGGAACTGCCTGCATCTAAACTTCTTAGAAACTTACTTCCAACAACATAGATAATATTCCGGTCGACAGGCGAAATTACTATGTCAAAAAGTTCTTCTTTTGGGCATGTATACACCTCTTGCCATGTAACAGCTTTATTAATAGATCTGTATATAGATGTTTTGGTGCGATGATCGGTATTTATAATAGCCAGCAGCGTGTCGGCTCCTGAGTTTAATATCTTCAAATCGTGCACGATATAACTATTACTCATCGTGCTAGTATTAAGGCCTGTATAATTCCATGTTTTGCCGCCATCTTTACTCTCCATAACACCCATTCCATATTCACGAGTAAACCCCCAATGGCCTGTGCCTATAAAAATATGGTTCTTATTTGAAGGGTCTACATCAACAGCCAGAACTCCTGTAGTTGGATAATTATCTGTTAGTGCTTTCCAGTTATTACCACCATCATAAGTAGCAAATAGTCCACCGGTATTACTACCTGCATAAATTGTTTTGAAATCGGATGAATCAACCCACATTGCCGATACCAAACCAAGTTGAGCAAGAATGGGAGCTTTATTTTGCGAAGGCCCAAGTGGATACCATTGAGTTGCGCGGAAGGATGGTAAATTTGATACTTCAAATTCACCGGTTCTATTGGAGATAACATTTATCAGAGAATCGCCGGTCCTTTTAATTGCTTCATTATAAGACCTCATACTGCCATCCATATCGCTTCGTGACGAAGCAAATTGATTAGCACGTATATAATCTTTAGCACTGTATGCAGGATGGTATTGATTGCTATTTGTTTTATCGCCAGAAGTGCTTTGCTTTAACTCCTGAGCAGAAATACTAAAGTTGATAAAAAGAAGCATCAATAAAAGAAAAGTGGTAGGTTGAATACCTCCTGAAATAGATTTAGGTATAGATGTCTTCATTATAGTAGGATCGATGTAACGGTATTAACAAAATAAGTGGAACCATCTGGACAAAAGATTATTCCAATACCCAAAGATAGTTACTAAGTGAATAAAGTTATCAGATAAGATGAATTTTTTTGAGTAAAATTAGACTCAGAAATAGTTAAGTAGCTTGATAATTTATGCTCAGTAAATATTTTTGTATATTTGTGGTAGAGCCATGTCGCAAGTTCGTGTCAAAGTCTTATTACCATTTAACATTGCAGAAATTAATGAGATCAAATTCAACTGTAAGAGTACTACTTCTGGTAGTTGTAAGTTTTGCAGCATTTTATTACCTTTTCACCAATTTTAATTCAATAAAAGTTTGGCTCGACCAGTATACAAATCAGGGTTTAATCAGTTACATCTTAACTTATCTAATAGTTGGAATTCCAATCTTTGCCGGAACAATATTGATTAACGGGTCATCTAAATTTGTAAAAAGTCTTGGACTTTCATCAGGTATTATAATTGCTATTATTGTAAGTTTATTATTCACCTTGCCTATGTTTATAGGCGGATTAATGTATTTTAATCTTGACAAACAAATTAGCATTCAAAATTTAATAGCTGCAACACTAGTTGCAGGATTTATGGAAGAACTTTATTTTAGAGGTTTTTTGTTTGGACAAATTTTTAAAAATACGACACTAGGTTTTATTCCGGCCATATTTTTAAGTGCATTGCTATTTGCTTTTGGTCATTTATATCAAAGCCAAAATATTAGCGAGCTTATTGGAATTTTCCTCATTACTTTCTCAGGAGCTGTTTTTTTTGCATGGCTCTATGTTGAATGGAATTATAACTTATGGGTTCCAATCCTGACTCATACATTTATGAATTTATCATGGAACATATTCCAAATCGACACAACAGCACTCGGCGATATTAAATCTAACCTTTTCAGAGGACTTACAATAGCAACTGCTATTGTTTTCACAATCTTTTACAAAAGAATCAATAAGCACGTTATGTTGATTAACAAACAAACGCTTTTATTGAAATTGAACACCTGCTATAAATAGCATATCAGCTTCTATTGTGATCCATTCGAGATTCATTCGAACCTCCCTTACATCACGGTTAGGATAGACAAGCGTCAAGCTTACTTCACACTTACCTAGCTACGGTAAGCGTGAAGTAAAGCTAGGGTATCGTTACGGTAGGGTTCATACAAATGAATCACGAATGAAGGACAACTTTAGTGAATATTGTTCCTTTTGGGATATATAAGTTGCCAGATATTTTTTTTCATTAAACTATTCTACATACATTTGTTGAAACGATGAATAAAACTGTATAGGTTGGCAAACCGGTAAAGAAGGGATACTATGAACAAGGTAATTTTATGCATTACAGCAATTTTGTTAGCATTGTCTGCCAATTCCCAGACAGCCAGATCTTTTTCCTCAACAGATTACTGCACTATAAACTGGAGCAACAACTTCGGTGCAGTTAGAGATCAGGATTTCACAAAAGCTGTTATCACTACAGATAATAATATAGTATCAACGGGGTATGCAGAACACCCCACCAACACATATCCTTCAGGTACCCATACACCCATAACTTATCTGGTGAAAACAACAATAGATGGAAATTTATTATGGGAACGATATTATGAAAGTATTGAAGCTTATCCTATGGGTATAATAGAAACTGATGATGGCGGGCTACTTCTTATGATTTTGAAACAATTGGGCTACGGATATGATACGACCTTCCTACTTAAAACAGATAGTTATGGAGAGCTACAGTGGATGCAAAAATATAATTATATCCTTTATGATATATTGCCATTCGATGGTGGTTACTTTCTTGCCGGTAGTACTGCGGAAAGTCACATTACAGCTGATTTGATTGATTTTGTCTTACTGAAGATTGACAGTGTTGGCAATCTAATTAATACAAGCATTTTTGGTACCGATTCAAGGGAATATTTCTCAAATTCTAAACGAACTCCCGATGGTGACTTTATCTATTTTGGTTCTCATAACTCAGGCATGTATGATTATGACTATATAGTTTTTAAAGTAAGTGAAGAGGGAAATATAAAATGGCTCAATTTTTATGGTGGCAGCGATCTTGAAAATGCAAGGGAAATCGTAGTGAATGAAGACGGTAGTTACCTTCTGGCAGGTATGGCTAATTCAAAAGATAGTTTGATTAATAATTATGGGGGAAGCGATATATGGATAGTGAAGTCGGATTCAACAGGTGTTATACACTGGCAGCGCAACTATGGTGGTTCAAATAGTGATATGTACCCCTCTATTTGTACTTCTTCAAATGGATATATTGTGGCATGCAGCACTGCATCGTCTGATTATAATTTGACTCAAAACCATGGTGGTTATGATGGATGGATTTTTGAGATCGATAATGAAGGCAACCTGCTATGGGAAAAATCGATTGGTGGAACTGAAGATGATTTGCTATTTTCTATCCTGCCTATTGATAGTGTAAACTATATTGTTGCAGGGAGATCAAATTCCGCAGATGGTGATCTTCCTGGTAATTATGGATCTTATGATGGTTGGCTGGCGTCGATTAAAATTGATTACAATGTAAGGGTAAAGGATATATCCGGCAATACACAAGAACGCATTACTGTTTATCCAAATCCTGCAACTGATATAATTAAAGTCAGCAATGCACCTATAGCATCCATTTACTCCATTTATAACATGACAGGGAAATGTGAACTTTCAGGCATATTCGCAGGTATCATCGATATTTATACATTAGCACCTGGGCTATATTGTCTAAATATTAATGGTAGTGTTGAGAAAATAGCAAAGTTTGTAAAGCATTAAACACTTGCTTTTCTTCTGCGCTTCTTTAACCCTTTAAGGTACATAATTAAGCCTGTTATAAGGATTAGCAGTATAGTGATCCCCATTAGAGGTACATATAGGATGTAGAAGTTGCCAATTAGAAAGGAGAATATGCGTCCTGTATGAATCTCGAGCGAGAGATTCCACCAGGATATCGGACTGGCAGATATGGCCGATGGCATTGGTGGTTTTACGCCCGGTACGAGATTAATCCAGCCTGCTCCGTAATCCATTATCGCAACTGTGGTTCCATTGTTGGTGTATGTACCTGCTACAGCTATTGCTCCAAATGGGTTACCTGATGAAGTGCCATAAACAGGTAGTCCGGTTATATGATCACGTACTTCTCCAGTCGACATATTCCACCTGTAAATACCACTAAATGATGCGACCATGATATCGCCTGTCGATAGTCGCTCAAATGCATTTATCCCCATAACACTTACCGGCGGCTGTTGCCTTACATACCCTGTAACCGGTTGTTCAGCATCAGTAAGGGTAATGAAACCTTCGCTGGTTGAAACAATAAACCTTGCCGACGCTGAATCATATATGAAGTCGCGGAGCTTATCGTTCCATACATTTTTATCCGAAAGGATTGTACCTGCAATTGGTTTAATTGTTTTGTTCGCAATAGGAATTAATAGGGGAGGGCGCAAGAACATGCCGGTTAATACTGTAATAAGCAATACAGGTAAGAGGTACACTCCAATAAGTGTATGCCATTTTATAGAGAAACGGTTTACTTTCTGAAACTTACGGCGGACTATATCACTTAATCGCTTTGAAAATTTGGGCAGGAAAAAGTAAAAGTACCCCGAAATAGTTAGGAATATTACTATTAGTCCGACAAGGTCAACGATTACCTTTCCTGTTATACCAAATATTTCACCGCTGTGAACTACCCACAGGGTACGGAAAAGACCTGCTCTGTTTTCGCTTCCTTCAATTGGAGGTATTGGCTTTGAAATAAGCTCATTGCCAGAAATCAGTGACATCTGATAAAGTTCTGACCGAGTTAGAATGTACAGATAATTTTCTTTCTCGAGAAGCTTTACTATCCTCACTCCCGATAATTTGTTCTCAATCTTAACCCATCTTTTATCAGAGAAATTGAATTCATACAAACCAAACAAAGTGCCTGCAAAAAGCCGGTTATTGCTGCTTTTTATCATCGTAAAGATCTTTTTTTGGTCAATACCTCTCGGGAAACCGCTATTAAAATCCTTAAAATGCTTAAACTCTTTGTCTGTTTTCCAAATCCCAACATTACCATAAGCAAGTAACGTGGAATCATTAAGTTCTGTAAATCCCTTTATTGATGCGAGATTCCAGTTCTTATACTGATAAGGGCCGGGGAGCAGATATCGTGGAAAATTAAACGAAGAGAATATATCTCTGTGGTTCATTATGATACCTGATATACTGAAAAGCACAACAAATAGGCCAACTACAATAGATGGCCATTTGTGATATTTTCTGAGCTTTTTCATTTATAGCAGATAAGTATCAGTTACTTACGAATCATTGTTAATACCATCTTGAAACGCTCAACTGCATAAACAGCATGTGGAATATTTGCAGGCATGATGATAGTTGACCCGGCAGTAACACGGTTCTTTTCTCCACCAATTGTTATCTCTGCTTCGCCTTCAACTACGCTGATCATTGCATCGAATGGTGCAGTATGCTCGCTTAATTGTTGATCTTTATCGAAGGCAAACAGACTAACATTGCCTGATTGTTGCTCAACAACCTTCATGCTTACAATACCTCCATCAGAATAATTGATTTCGTTTGCAAATATGAAAGGTTTGGCGGTCATAAATTTTGTTTTTTCCATTTCAAAATATTTTAGGTTAGTTATACAGAATTTTTAGTAAAGAGAACCCTCAACTTATGGTGAAGGTTCTCTTAATGCTCACTCAATAATTAATTCAAGAACAATTTCAAATCATCATCAACAGTACCAATAGGCGCGATTCCAAAATTCTTAACAAGCAATGATGCTACATTTGGGGATAAGAATGCAGGAAGAGTAGGGCCTAAATGTATATTTTTAACGCCGAGATATAATAATGACAACAGTACTATAACAGCTTTTTGCTCATACCATGCAATGTTGTAAGCAATAGGTAATTCATTGATATCATTAAGCTTAAAGATTTCTTTCAACTTAAGAGCGATAACAACAAGTGAGTAGGAGTCGTTACACTGTCCGGCATCTAAAACTCTTGGTATGCCGCCTATATCGCCCAAAGGCAATTTATTATAGCGATATTTTGCACATCCTGCAGTTAAAATTACTGTATCCTGAGGCAATTTACCGGCAAACTCAGAGTAATAGCTTCTGCCTTTCATTCTGCCATCGCAACCTGCCATGACGAAGAATTTCTTTATGGCTCCCGACTTAACAGCATCAACTACTTTATCGGCTAGTGCAAATACTTGATTGTGTGCAAATCCGCCTACTATTTCACCTTTTTCTATTTCAACAGGTGGTTGGCAACTCTTAGCTTGCTCAATGATTTCTGAGAAGTCTTTTGTTCCGCCATTAGTACGGTTGGCAATATGCTTAAATCCGGGGAAACCTGCTGCACCTGTTGTATATGCTCTTTGTGAGTAGGTTGAATTGGCTGGTGGAGGTACAAGACAATTGGTTGTGAATAAGATAGGTCCATTGAATTGCTCAAATTCAACATCTTGTTTCCACCATGCATTACCATAGTTGCCAACAAAATGTTTGTACTTTTTGAACGCGGGATAGTAGTTTGCAGGCAGCATTTCGCTATGAGAATATACATCAACGCCAGTACCTTCAGTTTGTTGAAGTAACTCTTCCATATCTTTAAGATCATGGCCTGTGATAAGAATACCGGGACGATTACCGGTTCCAATATTTACTTTGGTTATTTCAGGATTGCCATAAGCACCTGTATTTGCCATATCAAGGAGAGCCATAGCTGCAACACCGTATTTACCACAATCAAGAACTAATTGTGTTAACTCTTCAGCGCTCATATCAATTGTTGTTGCCAGTAAGGCTTTTTGCATGAAAGCGTATATTTCAATACTCTCTTGGTTTAAATTCATGGCATGCTCTGCATATGCAGCCAAACCTTTAATTCCATAGGTTAGAAGTTCGCGTAAAGAGCGGATATCGGGATCAATTGTTGCTAAGATTCCTATTTCCTGAGCATAATCATCAAAAACTTCTTCATTATCGCTAAACCATGTAGCAGAGTGATGAAGATTCATGTAATCAATTTCACAACCTGCGTCTTTAGCAGCAACCGCCATGATCTCTCTTAACTCAAGAGATTTTTTTATTCTGTCAACAAATGTTGATCTGTCGAAATTTGCATTAGTTATAGTTGTAAATAAGCTTTCGGTTATAAACTTATTTACTTCGGCATTCTCTATACCTTTTTCTCGGGCTAAAACACTAAAGGCAGAGATTCCTTTTAGTGTATAGATTAGTAAATCCTGAAGATTTGATACATCATCTGATTTTCCGCAAACCCCAAATTTAGTGCAGGCTACGCCCTTTGCAGTTTCCTGACATTGAAAGCAATACATACTCATTTAAGAAAAGTTTTGTGTTTAGTTATTAGTTTGGAATAATTTTTTAGAACTAGTGTGAATTAAACCCATGTTTCGTTAAGGATCTCGCCTTTAATGCTTATCACAGTTTTTTTGATGGGTACATTCCTTGATGCTTGTTGACGGGCAACCATAGCTATTTGTGTTAACCCTGAACAACATGGAACTTCCATTGTAACAACCTGTAGTGTGTTGATCATACTATTGTCGATCATGGCTGTTATTTTTTCCATATAAGATTCCTTGTTTGAATCGAGTTTAGGACAAGCAATTGCCAATATTTTACCTTTCAGCAGCTTACTGTGAAAATTGCCCATAGCGAAAGCAACACAATCTGCCGCTACTACTACATCGGCATTCTTGAAATACCCGGCTTCAGGGTTTAATAAATGCAATTGAACAGGCCACTGCCGCAGTTCAGAAGGAGAATCGTGCACTTCTGCAGAAGCACTTTTATTCACTTTCTCAATATCTATATCAAAGCTCATAGCTTTCGACCCGGGACAACCGCCACCAAAGCCTGAATGTGAATGAGCAGCTACCTTTCGTGCTTCGTTAATACTATTGAATATGTTATCTTCTTTTGGACTCATGTCGATGTTATTTTCTTTAATGTAGTTAACCGCCTGGCGCAATAATTCAGTTTCATTGTGATCGCGAAGATGTTCGAGGTGTGCGAGGATAGTATTTCTGCCTTTAGGCACCATAAGTTCCATAACCTTGATTTCGTCGTAAGGCTCAGCTTCTCTCTCTTCAAGTGTTATTGCACCCTCCGGACAATGACCAACGCATGCACCTAAGCCATCGCAAAAAAGGTCACTTATTAATCGTGCTTTTCCATCAATAATTTGTAAAGCACCTTCATGACAGTTGGGTACACATACACCGCAACCGTTGCACAAATCTTCGTCAATCTTAATTATTGTTCTTTTCATGATACTTGGGTTGTATATATAAGCTCTGAAAGTTTTTTATTTTTGAGATATTCAAGAAAATCGGCCGAAAAACGATTAAGCATCGGACCAAACACACATGATTCAAAGGGACACTTTTCTTCGTTGATGCCACAATAATGACCTTGTAACTCTCCGTCAAGTAATTCATATATCTCTAATAAAGAGATATTAGCCGGATCAACCTTTAAAGTGAAACCTCCACTTGGGCCTCTGACCGAGTTAAGATAATTTCTCTTTACAAGTACCTGCATTACCTTCGCAAGGTGATTCCTGGATGATTTGAGCCTGTCTGCAAGATGATTCACATTGAGCATTTCATCCGAATTTGCTATCAAAGCCATACTATGTACTGCTATTGATGCTGCCTCTGATATGTTTATAATTTTTGCCACTGTGTATTTCGGTATTTGAATGCGCAAATATATAAAGATATTTCGACATGGAAATACCGAAATAGAAAAAAATCAAATTTTTTTTCAACAAAATGCCTAATTAATTGAAAATCAGTGTTTGATTTTGCACAACAGAATCTCTGAAATACTTGATTACAACCTCTTGTATAGACTATGGGGTACAAACAAGCTTAGTGCTCTAATTTTTGCTCCTCGACATAGGCCGATAGCTTGCGGCTTTTAAGAAAAGAGATAATGTGATTTGAAAGCTCATCGGAGAGCTGATCGAAGGGAGCTTTCTTCTTCGATTTGCTCTTTTGACTAATAGTATCGAGAAGCCAGGCACCTTCTATTGATTTGTATATGTCAAGAAGGGTAATCTCATTGGCCTTTTTCCTGAGGAAGAATCCACCCCCAGGCCCTCTTTTAGATGCGATTAATCCATCTTGCGCCAATCGCTGCAGTACCTTAGCAACATGATGGCGAGATGCACCTGTGGCAAGTGATATTATATCTATGTTTTTGTTTTCGTAAGCCATGGTAATAGCTACCATACTTCTGAATGCTATGGAAACTGCCTGAGAAAATGGGAATATCTGTGACATGCTATTAATGAACTATTATGCAAATAACTGAAATTAGACGCTTAAAAGCAAGATATGTTCTTCTTATTATCTGTGAACAGAATTGAGGGCTATTTCGTTTCCTTTAACATCACACCCTTAAAAGTCGAAAACCAACCCACTAAATGACTACCTTTGCAAATTCATTTTTTAATTTTATAATCAATAATGCAGAATATTCGGAATATTGCAATAATTGCACACGTTGACCATGGCAAGACTACTTTGGTTGACCGCATCTTACATCAGGTTAAGCTTTTCAGAGAAAATCAGGACGTTGGTGAACTCATTCTCGATAGTAATGAGCTTGAACGTGAAAGAGGTATTACAATTTTATCAAAGAACGTATCGGTTAGATATAAAGGAGTAAAAATTAATATCATTGATACACCGGGTCACAGTGATTTTGGTGGTGAAGTTGAACGTGTGCTTAATATGGCCGATGGTGTTCTGCTTTTAGTAGATGCTTTTGAAGGTCCAATGCCCCAAACCCGTTTTGTGTTAATGAAGGCTTTAGCACTTAACTTGAAACCTATTGTGGTTATTAACAAGGTTGACAAGCCAAATTGTGATCCTGAAGGCGTACAGGAGTCGGTATTCGATTTAATGTTTAATCTTGATGCAACCGAAGATCAACTGAATTTCCCAACAGTTTATGGCTCTAGTAAAGAAGGGTGGATGTCGGCCGATTGGCGTAAACCAACTACTGATATTACTTACCTGCTTGATACAATCATTGAAAATATTCCGGAATATAAGTACGAAGAAGGAAATACTCAACTACAGATCACCTCGCTCGATTACTCCTCATATGTTGGCCGAATTGCAGTTGGGAGGCTATCAAGAGGTGTTTTAAGAGGAGGAATGAATGTTACACTGCTTAAACAAGATGGTCGTGCCTTTAAATCGAAAATAAAGGAGCTTTTTGTTTTTGAAGGCCTGGGAAAAGAAAAGGTAAAGTATGATGTATATCCCGGCGAAATCTGCGCCATTTTAGGAATTGATGACTTCGAGATTGGTGATACAATTGCTGATTACGAAAACCCTGAATCATTGAAGCCATTGAATATTGATGAGCCGACAATGAGTATGCTCTTCACTATCAACAACTCTCCTTTCTATGGAAGAGAAGGCAAATTTGTAACTTCGAGGCATTTACGTGAAAGACTCTTTAAAGAAATCGAGAAAAACCTCGCGATGCGTATTGTGGAGACCGACTCACCCGATACTCTTATTGTATATGGAAGAGGTATACTACATTTATCAATTCTTGTCGAGACCATGCGCCGCGAAGGTTATGAACTTCAGTTAGGACAACCTCAGGTAATTATAAAAGAAATTGACGGTGTTGACCATGAACCTGTTGAATACCTTACAGTTCACGTGCCTGAAGCATTTTCAGGTAAAGTAATTGAACTTGTAACTCAACGAAGAGGTGAGATTCTAACTATTGAAACAAAAGCCGATCGGATTCACCTAGAGTTTTCAATTCCTTCGAGAGGAATCATAGGTTTACGTAATAATGTGCTTACTGCATCGGAAGGTGAAGCTATCATGGCGCATCGATTTAAAGCTTATGAGCCTTGGAAGGGAGAGATAAGCGGAAGAAGAAACGGGTCATTGATTTCGATGGAAACCGGACAAGCAATTGCATACTCAATTGACAAATTGCAGGATCGTGGTACGTTTTTTGTCCATCCAAATGAAGATATTTATGCCGGTCAGGTAATTGGTGAACATATTCGCCCTGATGATCTTCTGATAAATGTTACTAAAACAAAAAAATTAACAAACGTGAGGGCATCGGGTTCCGACGATAAGATATTCATTGTACCGGCTGTAAAATTCTCGCTCGACGAAGCAATGGAATATATAGGAAAAGATGAATACCTTGAAGTTACTCCACGTTCGTTAAGAATGCGTAAAATCATTCTTGATGAGCATGAGCGCAAACGTCAATCAAAACAATAATACTACAATCAATGAGAAGAACATTCATTTTATTAAGCATCATAACATCAATGTTTTTTGCAGGATGTGATGTACTCGAACAGGCTTCACAGGTAGCTATGCTATCGAAATGCGAATTCCGGCTTGCTACACTAACCAACACAACAATTGCCGGGGTAAACGTTCAAAACAAGAACAGTTACAAAGATCTTACGGTAATGGATGTTGCAAGAGTATCGGGGGCTTACGCCGCGGGGAATTTACCATTGAGTTTCACTCTCAATGTCGAAGCAAAGAATCCTAATAGTAAAGCTGCCGGAATGAGTAAACTCGACTGGATATTGATGATTGATGATCTTGAAGTATTAACCGGGATTACTGAACAACGGGTTACAATACCTGCAAATGGAGGGACCGCTATATTACCGATGGAGTTAAAGTTAGATTTAATGCAAGTTCTTAACACTAAGAACGTGGAATCATTAGCTAATTTTGGGATGAATTTAGCGGGTGTTGGCAATCGCCCCACCCGCGTAGCTTTAAAAGCAAAGCCAACTATTTATGTTGGATCAACTCCTATTGCTTATCCCAATTACATTACAATAAGAACAGAATTCACAAAGTAAACAAAAGCAAATCAAACAAGTATTAAATGAAACTGCGGTTGCGCCAATAAGTGGTTGTAGATTGCATATAGTTGCTAGTAGTTATTGTAGTTGTTATTAAGCTGTTTGTAGTTTTTTCTTTAATTTATTTATTAGCGCAACCTCGGTTTCATCAACTCCTTCGTCTGATGCGGCGATTTTAAACGCCAATCTAATGCACATATTCTTAATGCTTTGTTGAATTGAACTGCCATGATGTTCAAGAAAAGCAACAAACATTGAAAAAGAATCACGTGCTGAAGCATTCATTCTACGCAATTTGGTGAATTCAGCTCCAACGTACATCACCGCATCAGTGCCGGAGTCTTTCATCTCTTCATCAATAAAGTTGAAGACATTTTTTACTTCTTCATCTTTAACACCACCGTTAGATTTGGCAACAGCGTATGCCATTCTTCCTATTTCTTTATATAGAGTACTAGTTTCCATAAGTTGTGCGAGCTTAGTTGTGTTAAAGTTATTCTGAGTATAAGATATCAATTATCAAGCCATACATCTAAATATTATCATTATGAAACGTATAGTGAATATTGTATAAAAAATACTGGCAATGAACTGTTTAAATGTCATCAACTGACATTTTGTACATACACAAACTGTGGAAATTGTGGTGTGAATTTCACAGTTTTATTGCCACGTATTTGCCATTTACAATCGGCATGATATTTTGGCGTAGGTGGTTACCCATGAATCCCAAGTTTTCAACCTGGCATACGGAATGCGATATAGGATCGAGCCATCATCATTTCTTATTGCAATTATTTTGGTTCTTGGTTATGTTCCATTTTGGTTAAATTCGGCTTCTCCTCATTATACCTTCTTATGCTCCTCTTTCTAACCTCTTTTTCTCCTCATTC